>Ga0308164_10000360_pt1 | contig 87587 bp, 85 predicted proteins | sample PhyTR2_FD_201031 | JGI IMG/M metagenome (GOLD analysis project Ga0308164, IMG submission 201031) | Phyllosphere microbial communities from UC Gill Tract Community Farm, Albany, California, United States - DLSLT.R2 | ecosystem: Host-associated > Plants > Phyllosphere > Unclassified | place: USA... | reverse complement strand
TCGAACCAGGGACCACCTGATTATGAGTCAGGTGCTCTAACCAACTGAGCTATAGGACCTCAAAATTTGGTTAAATTTTGTGTTTGCAAAAATAGTAAAATTTCTTTCACTACAAAACTTTTTATTGCTTTTCTTGACAAAGTTCTACCAGTACCCCATTGGTAGATTTAGGGTGAAGAAACACAACTAATTTGTTATCAGCACCTTCTTTCGGTTCTTCAGAAATAAACTGAAACCCTTCTTTTTTTAATCTTTTTATCTCAGCAAGTATATCCTCTACACCAAAAGCCAGATGGTGGATGCCTTCTCCTTTTTTTCCAATAAATTTTGAAATTGGGCTTTCAGGATTACTGGCTTCCAGCAGTTCAATTTTACTTTCTCCTGTTTCATAAAAAGAAGTCACTACCCCTTCCCTTTCCACAGTTTCTTTCTTGTAAGATTCTTTTCCTAAAAGTTTGGTAAAAAGTTCATCAGAAATTCCCAAAGATTGTACGGCAATACCAATATGTTCTAGCTTCATAAATAATAATACATATAATTAATCGTAAATTTGATACCAGAGCCACATTTCAAAGTATCAATTCAAACAAAAGTACTAAATTTGCAGAAATTATGGAAAGTAACAGACAAAGAAAAGTAGCACAAATTATTCAGGAAGACTTCGCAGAGCTTTTCCGAAAACAGGCTTCAGAAAGTAAGCAGAGTATTTTAGTATCCGTTTCGGATGTAAAAGTAACACCGGATTTGGGAATTGCCAAAATTTATTTAAGCATTTTCCCACAGGAATTCCGTTCTGCAGTAATGAAAGAAATTGAAGAAAACAAAGCACAATACAGAAACTTCATCGGTCAGAAAATGGGAAAACAGGTTCGTATCATCCCTCAAATTAATTTTTATCTAGATACTGCTCTGGATGATGTGGAAAAATTAGAAAAAGAATTAAGAGGCGAAGGCGACAATCCTGTTTTATAAGATCTTGAAGAATATTGCATTTTACATAGCATCCCGATACCTTTTAGCAAAAAAAGGCAGTACTGCTGTCACGTTCATTACGTGGCTGGCAGTAGGAGCCATGACGGTAGCTGTAGCTGCAATGTTCGTCATCATTTCAGTTTTCTCAGGACTTGAAAAGCTGAATAAAGATCTCATTTCCAATCTCCACGCAGATCTTACCCTTAAAAATGCGACAGGGAAAACAATCAAAGATCTCAGCAATGTTACGAAGGTCTTAAAAGCTAATAAAGACATCATCAGTTTTTCCCGGGTTATTGAAGAAAAAGTATACATTAATTTTAACGGAAAGGGAGATATCGCATACTTAAGAGGTGTAGATTCTGCATATACCAAAGTAAATCCGATCAACAAAGATGTATTTTTTGGAGTCTATCCAAGCTTTAAGTATTCTAATGAAGTATTAATGGAAAATAATCTGGACAACAGGTTGTCTATTCCCATTGATTCATCCAACCATTACGCCACTATTTTCATGCCCAAACCCGGCACAGGAATCATCAATAAGGAAGAGGACATTTATAATAAAAGGGATATTCTCGTGACAGGGGTTTTTCCGGGGAAAGATCAATTGGACAATTATATTATTTCTCCTATAGAACTGGCTGAAGAACTGCTTAATCTTCCCAAAAAATCTGCTTACCAGATTGTCATTAAATTGAAAAATCCGGAAAATGCTGATATGGTAAAACAAAACCTTCTATCTTCACTTGGAAAGACAATTCAGATTAAAACCAAGGAAGAAGAAAATGCAGCCTTCTGGAAAATGATTAACACTGAAAAAATGTTTATCTACCTGATATTTGCATTGGTGATCTTTATTACAACTTTCAACCTGGCAGGCGCCATTATTATTTTACAGTTAGACAAAAAAGAGCAGGCAAAATCTTTAATTTCGCTAGGACTTCCTTTAATTCATTTAAGAAAAATTTATTTTTATACCGGTATCCTCATTGTTATTTCAGGAGTTATTACTGGATTAGTTCTGGGAACGGCACTCTGCTATTTCCAGCTATATACAGAATTCTTCAGAGCCAATGACGTACTGCCTTTCCCAGTGAAAATAGTAGGTCAAAATTACCTGATTGTAGCATGTACTGCATCACTCTTCGGAGTTGCTATTTCCTGGTTCTTTTCTAAAATCAGCAAGGACTACATTACCAAAAATTAATACACATCATTTTCATTTTTTTGTACCTTTACGCCCCAATTAATGAAAATGAAACGAATTTTATCCTTTATGTTGCTGAATATTGCATTTTTTAATGCATCAGCACAGGCTCCGGCCAATTACTACAGTACCGCAGCCGGCTTAACGGGCCCTGCCCTTAAAACTGAGCTGAGCGTAATTATCACCAACGGACATCAGGCCAAAAGTTATGATGACCTCTGGACCGCATATGCAACAACGGACAGAGATTACGACTATGAAAATGATGGGAGTATTTTAGATATTTACTCTGAAAAACCAACTGCCTCAGACCCTTACAATTTCACCCTTGTTACCGATCAATGTGGTCAGTATTCAAGTGAAGGAGACTGTTACAACAGAGAGCATGTTGTTCCTCAAAGTCTTTTCAACCAGGCATTACCTATGAAATCCGACGTCAACTTTATCCGTGCAACTGACGGAAAAGTAAATGGAATGAGATCTAATTATCCGTATGGAAAGGTATCAGTCCCTACTTTCACCTCTTTAAACAACTCTAAATTAGGACCTTCTGCATCACCTGGATACTCAGGAATTGTATTTGAACCCATTGATGGTTTCAAAGGAGATGTTGCCAGAATGATCTTTTATTTTGTAACAAGATATCAATCTAATCTTTCAAGCTTTAGTTCAGGAAATATGTTAGGCTCAGCTCCTTTTCCAGGGCTACAGTCTTGGGAATTAAACCAATTATTAATATGGAATGCGTTAGACCCGGTCTCTCCTGCTGAAATTCGCAGAAACAATGCTTCTTATGTATATCAGGGAAACAGAAATCCTTTTATTGACAATCCTTCATATGCTGATCTGATTTGGGGAGCACCAGTAATTGATACTGAAGCGCCAACTGCGGCGACCAACTTGGTAGCCAATAACCCAACATCAAACTCTGTTTCTTTAAGCTGGACCGCAGCTACAGACAATATTGGAGTGGCAGCCTATGAGATCTACGCAAATGGTACTTTAAAAGCTACTGTTACCGGAACATCCACTGTGGTTACAGGTTTATCTTCATCTACTCCTTATAATTTCTATATTATTGCTAAAGATGCATTCGGAAATGCTTCTCCACAAAGTAATATCGCATCAGAAACTACTTTAGCAGGACAGTCAGGCGGAAATACAAGCTGTGGAACAGAGAATTTTGACAGTATTGTTGGTACAGACAACGGTTATGCAACCAGAACATGGACAAACAATAATATTACCTGGTCTTCAACAGATACCAAAATTGATGAAAAAATCAATGCTACCAGAGCAATTACCATTAGAAATGGCCAGCTTATAAGCTCTACTGTTTCAGGAGGTGTTCAGACTTTAACATTGACAACTCAAAGAAGATTCAGTGGTTCAGATGGTACTTTTAATGTTTTCATTAATAATGTTTTAGCAGGTTCAATTCCTTATAACCAAACACCAGTAACTACAACAATCAATGTAAACGTGAGCGGAGATGTCGTTATTAAACTCGTTAATACAAGTTCTAACAGAGCTACCATAGACGACCTAAGCTGGACGTGTTTCAATTCATTAGGAACTTCTGAAATTAATAAGAACAAATCTCCTTTTACCATTTATCCTAATCCGGTAAAAAACAATGAACTTTCTGTAAAAGGCGATAACCTAAGCAAAATTTCAAAAGCAGAAATTTATGATTTCTCAGGAAAATTAATCGATGTGATTGCAAATCCTTTTAAAACTTCTAACAATATCAATCTTAAAGGGCTTGCTAAAGGAAACTACATCCTTAAAACAGACAGTTTCTCTACAAAATTTATTGTAGAATAATTGTTAAAAAATATTTATAAAGAAAGACCGATTTGTTCGGTCTTTTTTTTATTTTTGATCGTATGGACTCTAATAAAAAATTAGGATTGGTAGGAAAGAATATTTCCTATTCTTTTTCTAAGAAATTCTTCGAAGATAAGTTTCAAAAGTTAATGCTGAAAGGCTTTTCATATGACATTTTTGATCTCAGTGAGATTCATGAAGTTGAACAGCTGTTTTCCACTCCTGAACTTTTAGGCTTTAACGTTACTATTCCTTATAAAGAAAAAATCATTGATTATCTGGATGAATTAAGTGATGAAGCCGAAAAAATTGGTGCTGTAAACTGTGTGCTCATCCAAAACGGCAAAAAAACAGGATACAATACAGATGCTTTCGGATTTGAAAAAACCCTGATGCTTCACAAAAAAAATCACCAGGATACAGCTTTAATTCTAGGCAGTGGCGGCGCTGCAAAAGCAGTACAATATGTTTTAAATAAAAACGGAATTTCTTCCAAAATCGTTTCAAGAAATTCTGAAATTAATTTTGAAAATCTGGATAAAGAAACCGTACAGAACCATAAAATCATTGTTCAGTGTACACCAGTAGGAACTTTCCCCAATGTAGAGGATTGTCTGCGCTTTCCTTTTGACGGACTTTCCCCGGAACACCTGATTATCGATTTGATATACAACCCTAACTATACGCAGTTCATTATTAATGCGTCTGAAAAAGGAGCGAAAACAGTAAACGGTTACTACATGCTGGAACAGCAAGCAGAAAAAGCTTGGGAAATTTGGAACTTTCAAAAAAAATAACATAAATTAGTACTTTAATTGCTTTTTAAGCTATATTAACGCCACTTACATAAAAGACTTGCTATGACTACAGAAAACAATATTTCTGAAAACGAAGAAATGAAAAATTCTAACGAAGTATCTCAAGAAGAAACATCGGAAAACACCCTTGTTCACGATGGATCCAACCACGATAATGAAGCAGAACACCTTGAAGAAGAGCACGTAGAAGCAGATATCACTTTAGCCGATGCTTTGAAAGAAATGGAAAAAATTATCAACACGGATAATGCCGGTGAAAATTTCAAAACATTCAATCATCTCAAAGAAAAAGCAAGTCATTACATTCATGATGAAGTGGAAGATAAAAAACATGAATATGCCGAAGCGGGCAATGCTCCTGAAAATTTCAGCTACGAACATCCGGCACAAACAAGATTCTCTGCTTTAGTTAATATCTTCAGAGAAAAACACGACACCTATCAAAAAGGCCAGGAAGAAGAACAGAAGAAAAATCTGGATCATAGACAGGGAATCATTGAAAGGCTTAAAAATCTATACACCAACTCTGAACCAGGCATCAATCTTTTCAAATCGATCCGTGAGATCAAAGAAGATTGGTCTAATGCTGGACAGGTTGCTAAATCTGAATTTAAAATCCTTAACAATAACTATTTCCACCATTTGAATCAGTTTTATCAAATGCTGGACTTAAATAAGGAATTTCTGGAACAGGAATACAGCCACAATCTGGAAAAAAGACAACACATCATTGCCCGTGCACAGGAACTTCAGAATGAGCCTGTTATTCAAAAAGCATTGAATGAACTGCAATATCTTCACAAACTTTGGAAAGAAGAAGCAGAACCTGTAGCAGAAGAATTCCGTGAAAAAACATGGGAAGAATTCAAAGAAATCTCAAATAAAATTCACGAAAGAAAATCTGAACTCTCTGCAGCTATAGAAACAGAGCAAAATGACAGTCTTGAAAAGAAAAATCAGATTATTGCGGAAATAAAGAAACTTTCTGAACCTTCTGAAACCCCTAACCATAATTATTGGCAAAACTCCATAAAAAGAGTCGAAGATCTGCGTTCTGAATTCCTAAAGACCGGAAGTGTTCCAAGAAAACTATCCAATCAAAACTGGAATGATTTTAAAACAACACTCAGAGCTTTCAATACTACAAAAAATAATTACTATAAATCTTTAAAAGGTTCTCAGCAGGCTAATTTGGAAGAGAAACTAAAACTCATCCAAACTGCGAAAGACAATATGAACAATGAAGAGTGGGAAATTACTGTTCCATTGTTTAAAAAATTACAGGAAGACTGGAAAAAGGTTGGACACGTTCCAAAAAGTATGACCAATAAGATCTGGGATGAATTCCGTGATGCATGTAATACTTTCTTCAACAATTACAGAGAGAAAAGCAATACTTCTACCGATAACTGGAAAGAAAACTACAAGCAGAAAAAAGAATTGCTTGATGAATTGAAAACAGTAACCAATGAAGAAGGAAGTATTGAAAAAATTGAAGCGGTAAAAACAGCATGGAACAACATTGGAAAAGTTCCGAGAGACAAAATATCAATCAATACAGAATTCAACAGAACTTTAAGAGAAAAGTTGAAACTGAACAAGATCAACGAACTTGAACTTAAAGAAGAAGGCTTATCTGAAAATCAACTTACAGACAAAGCAAGAAAAATCAAGAGCCAGATTTCTGATCTGGAAGCTGAGATCACAAAATTGGAAACCAATCTTTCCTTCTTTAAAAATCCATCGAAAGACAATCCTCTGTTGAGAGATACATTCAATACTATTGATGAGAAAAGGTCTCATCTTGAAACATTACGACAAAATCTTCACAACATTATCGCTGGAGAATAAATTTTATCACAATATTAAAAAAAGGCGAAGCAAAGAAATTTGTCTTCGCCTTTTTCATGACCATTATGCAGGACGAATTATACATAAAAAGATGCATTGAGCTAGCCCGGAAAGCTTTCGGGAAAACCTATCCAAATCCTTTGGTAGGAAGCGTTATTGTGCATAACGGGGAAATAATAGGAGAAGGCTACCATCATAAAGCAGGAGAAAACCATGCCGAAATCAATGCCATCAATTCTGTTAAAAACAAAGAACTCATCCCGGAATCCACTATCTATGTTTCACTGGAGCCCTGTGCCCACTATGGAAAAACCCCACCCTGCGCTTTAAAAATTAAAGAACTGGGTTTCAAAAAAGTAGTGATTGGCGCTATGGATTCTCATGACAAAGTCAACGGAAAAGGAAAAAAAATTATCCAGGATGCAGGAATCGAAGTTGTTTCCGGAGTGTTGGAAAAAGAATGTATTGAACTGAATAAACGCTTTTTCACCTATCATGAAAAGAAAAGGCCGTACATCATCCTGAAATGGGCAGAATCAGACGACGGATTTTTAGATAAAGACCATAAGCCCTACCCGATCTCCAACTCATTGGTTAATCAGTGGGTACATCAGCTAAGGGCAGATGAGCATGCCATATTGGTAGGAACACGTACCGCTTTACATGACAATCCCAGTTTGACCGTTAGAAATGCTGAAGGAACAAATCCGGTAAGAGTTCTTATCGATTTTGATTTAAAAATCTCTAACAGCTTTAAGATCTACAATCATGAAGCCCCAACTTTAGTAATCAACCGTATAAAAGAAGGATCAGAAAACAATATAAAATTTATTAAAGTAGAAAAAGAAAATTTCCTTGTAGATTTGATGAATACTCTATATAGAGAGCAAATACAATCTATCATTATAGAAGGCGGAAGTTTTACACTGCAACAGTTTATCAATGCTGAGCTTTGGGATGAAGCAATTATCATTAAAAATGAAAACTTGCAGCTGAAAAACGGAACAAAAGCTCCCGTATTTAAAAACGAAGCAGACGATCAAAAAAATTTCCTTGATAATACCGTATTTAAATATATAAATTCTCACTAATTCATTATATCATATTAATTAAATGGTTAAATTAGTTCCAATCAACAAAAAAAATTAATATGAAAAATCTAAAAAGAAACTCAAGAATCAGCTTAAAAAGCATTACCGGCGGAGCGTTTGTTACCTGCACCTTACCTAATGGACAATCTACAAGATGCCGGGATTTTTGTCCTCAGGATTTTTGTGGTACTAACACCAATATGTGCTTACTTCCCATGGATCTATGCGAATAAAAGCATTTGCGACCTATCAACAATTTCAAAAACTCACGAAGTCTTCAAAAATTTTGAAGGCTTCTTTGTTGATCATTGCATAACTTACCCAGCATTTTATACTTTTGCATTTATAAAGATGGCTGCAATGACGTTCGAATACAAAACTATAGAGAAACCCATAGAAAATATTTTATTAAAAGAAAAAGGAAGCAAATTCATTGGGTTTGCTTATCCCGTCAATAATGAATCCGAACTTAAAAATTCTTTAGAAAAAGTAAGAACAGAACATCCCAAAGCAACCCATCATTGCTATGCTTTCAGAATGGGCCTTCAGGGTGAAAACTATCGCGCCAATGATGATGGGGAACCTTCCGGAAGTGCCGGGCTCCCTATTTACAACCAATTATTAGCCCATGAGATTACCAATGTGCTCGTTATTGTCGTTAGATATTATGGAGGCACCAAATTAGGCGTATCCGGATTAGTTAAAGCCTATAAAGAATCTTCAAAAATAACATTGGAAGAAGCCAATATCATCACTAAAGAATTAGAAACAGAAATTGAGATCCGGTTTAATTTTAATCAGCAAAATACCATTTTTACCCTGCTTTCAAAATTTGATGCAAAAGTCCTCAACTTCGATGCTGATGAAAACTGCATTCTTACTGCTTCTTTAAAAATAGCCCAAAAAGAAAGCATCTCGGAAAAACTCTCCGAGATGCAATATATTTCTTTTACATTTACTGATTAATTCCTTCTGCTTCCCAAGAGAAGTGAGGCCCAGTACAGCAGTTGAGCAAGTGAACCAATTGCTGCAACAACATAAGTTCTGGCGGCCCATTTAAGGCTATCCTTTACACCGACAAATTCCTCTGCAGTCACCGTACCCGTATCTTTAAGCCACTTCATTGCTCTGTTACTAGCATCATATTCTACAGGTAGCGTAATAAATGCAAAAAGTGTAGTCGCTGCAAACATTAGAACTCCGATCGCCAGGACTAGAGTATTTCCTCTTGGATTTTGATCCGATGCCGTTGCTGCCATAATAGCAATTCCGGCAATAATAACAAACTGCATAAGATTAGAACTTATCTGAACAACAGGCACCAGTTTAGATCGCAGCTGAAGCATTGAATATCCTACAGCATGTTGTACCGCATGTCCGCACTCATGAGCCGCAACTGCTGCCGCCGCTGCATTTCTCTGCATGTAAACGCCTTCAGAAAGATTGACCGTTTTGTCTGCCGGATTATAATGATCGGTTAACTGACCGGGTACAGAAATTACCTGTACATCATTAATCCCGTTATCTCTAAGCATTTTTTCAGCAACTTCTTTACCTGACAGTCCGTTTCTCAGATGAACGTTGGAGTAGTATTCAAATTTCGATTTAAGCTTGGAGGATATATACCAGCTAACGAGCATCGAAATAATGATAATAATATAATAACCCATTATTTTTTCTATATTTTGTGTTGAATTTTTTAAGCATATTGATGTAAAAACTGTGCCAAAGTATTGCATAATATTAATTATATTTGTCGTTTAATTACGTCATAAAACTATGTCTAAAGTTTCCATTCTTGAAGTAAAAACGGCCGATCAATTAAAGAAATTTGTAAAATTTCCTATGGATCTGTATAAAAACAACCCTTATTATGTTCCTTCTTTTATTAAAGATGAATTTAAAATTTGGGATCCAAAAGAAAATCCGGCACTGAATTATTCGGAAGCGAAACAATATCTCGCCTTCAAAGACGATAAAGTAGTTGGAAGGATTGCGGTGATGATCAATCATAAAGAAGAAAAGGAATTAGGCATTGCAAAAGTTCGTTTTGGATGGATTGATTTTATTGATGACCAGGAAGTTTCAGCCGCATTAATTCAAAAAGCAGTTGATTACGCAAAAGAGCATAAAATAGATAAAATCGAAGGCCCCATGGGCTTCACCAATCTTGATAAGGCAGGAATGCTTACCATGGGTTTTGACAAACTGGCCACTATGATTGGAATTTATAACCACGAATATTATCCTCAACATCTCGAAAAACTGGGTCTTACCAAAGAAAAAGAGTGGGTAGAATTCGAAATGAATTTTCCAAAAATATTACCTGAAAAAGTAGAAAAATTCAGTGGATTGATCGCTCAGAAATACAAACTTAAAGTACTGCATTTCAAATCAAAAGAGGAAATTTTACCATATGTAGAACCAATGTTTAAGTTGTTGGATGAAACTTATAAGCATCTTTCAACATATACTCCCATTTCTGATGAGCAAATTCAGACATACAGAGAAAAATACTTCCCATTTATTGATAAAAATTATGTGATTTGCGTAGTAGATGAAAATCAGGAACTGGTTTCTTTTGCTATTACAATGCCTTCTTATTCAAGAGCTTTACAGAAATCGAAAGGTAAATTATTCCCATTCGGATGGTGGCATTTTTTGCAGGCCAGTAAGAAAAATGACCGTGCTAATTTTTATCTTATCGGAATCCATCCTGAATATCAGCGACGTGGCGTTACCGCTATTATTTTCAAAGAAATTTTCGTGCGTTTTACAAGCATGGGAATTGATTTTGCAGAAACCAATCCTGAGTTGGAAGAAAACAAAAGTGTTCAGGTACTTTGGCAGGACTACAATCCGGTTAATCATAAAAGAAGAAGGACTTATTCAATGATGATTAATGATAATTGATAAATCTTTTCACTGAAAGTTCATCAACTGCACTGCTAAAAATGAACTCGTTACTGTATAACTCTACATTTAGACCTTATTTTTTATGAAGCCGCATCTTATTGTTTTTGCCATTTTAATCGCAGGATTTATTACATACAATCTGTTTTTCCAGATACAGGATGACAAGACCAATACGGTCGTTAATATCATCTATGCCAGTATCCTTTTCGGCTATATTTCATTTATGGCCTTCTCTCTCCTTAAAAAAATGCGAAAATAAGCGTTATTTTTATTGATTCTAAATTATTGGTTTTCCCTAATTTCATCAGACTTTTAACCTGATTAATTTCATGCTTTATTCTTTATTCGCTAAATTTGCAAATTGAGATAATAATGCAAAAATGAATTTACCTGAAAGTTATATTCCAATCCTTATCCAGGCCGGTGTTGCGGTTGCTTTTGTAGCAGTTTCATTACTTGGAGCACATTTTCTAGGTCCACAACAGAAAAAAGGAAATTCTGTAAAAAACCAGAGCTGGGAATGTGGAATTCCTGTAGAAGGAAATGCAAGAACACCGTTTTCTATTAAGTACTTCCTGACTGCGGTATTGTTTGTACTTTTCGATATTGAAATCGTATTTTTTTATCCATATGCAGTAAACTTCAGAGAATTCGGATTTGAAGGATTCCTTGCGGTGCTTACTTTCGTTGCCATTTTCTTCGTAGCATTTTTCTACGTTTGGAAACGCGGTGCGCTAGATTGGGATAAATAAAAACAAATTGTGAATTATAAATTTTGAATTTTGGATCATTACGACCAAAAGTTTTAACCTGAAATTTATAATTCAAAATCTAAAATTAAAAAAAATGTCAGATAACAAACCAGTAATAAGAACAGATGCACCTGCTCCTGAAGGATTTGAAGGAGAAGGATTTTTCGCAACGAAACTGAGCAGTGTAATTGGGATGGCTAGAAAATTTTCTCTTTGGCCACTACCCTTTGCAACCTCTTGTTGTGGTATCGAGTTTATGGCTACCCTAAACCCTACATATGATGCTTCGAGATTTGGTATGGAAAGAAACTCTTTCTCACCAAGACAGGCAGATATGCTGATGGTTTGCGGAACGATATCTAAAAAATTAGGACCTGTCCTAAAAGAAGTATATACCCAGATGGCCGAGCCAAAATGGGTAGTTGCTGTTGGAGCGTGTGCTTCCAGCGGCGGTATTTTTGACACCTACTCTGTATTACAGGGAATTGATAAAATCATCCCGGTTGACGTATATGTTCCAGGATGCCCGCCAAGACCAGAACAAATCATCGAAGGTGTAATGCAGGTTCAGGCTTTGGCAGAAAGCGAAAGCATCAGAAGAAGAGATATGCCTGAATACCAGAAATTATTAGATTCTTACAACATAAGCAACTAGAAGGAAGATGACAAACGAATTTGTATTAGAGGCGATAACAAGAGAGTTTCCGGAATCTGTAATTTCAAGCTCAGAACCTTACGGAATGCTGACTGTTGAGATTAAGAAAGAAGATATTAAAAAAGTAATTCACTATCTTAAAGATTCATCGTTAGAAATTAATTTTCTTACCGACATCTGTGGAATCCATTACCCAGAGTTTCCTGAAAAAGAAATAGGCGTTGTCTATCATCTGCATAATATGATGACTAATTTCAGAATCCGTCTGAAAATCTTTATGTCCAGAGAAAATATTGAAGTAGACTCTCTTACCGAATTATATGCAGGAGCCAACTGGATGGAAAGAGAAACTTTTGATTTCTACGGAATTAAATTTAAAGGACATCCGGATCTGAGAGCTATTCTGAATATGGAAGACCTTGGATACCACCCTATGTTGAAAGAATATCGTCTTGAAGATGGTACAAGAACAGATAAGAACGACAGCATGTTCGGAAGATAAAAATAATGCAATACGCTACAAGCAACAAGCTTAAAGCCTAAAGCCTAAAGCATTTGAAATTATGAAAGATAACTCATTATCAAATATACTTAACCAATACGAAAGTAAGGAACAGATTGACGGTCAGTTATACACCCTCAATTTAGGACCTACCCACCCAGCGACTCACGGAATTTTCCAGAACGTCCTTACAATGGACGGAGAAAGAATCCTTCACGCTGAACAAACAGTAGGATATATCCACCGAGCATTTGAGAAAATTTCTGAAAGAAGAAATTATGCTCAGATCACTACCCTTACAGACCGTATGAATTACTGTTCTGCACCGATCAACAACTTAGGATGGCACATGACGGTAGAGAAACTGTTAGGAATTGAAGTTCCTAAACGTGTAGACTACATGCGTGTGATTCTTATGGAGCTGGCAAGAATTGGAGATCACCTGATCTGCAACGGAGTAACAGGAATGGATGCAGGAGCAATTACAGGTCTTACTTATATGTTTATCGAAAGAGAACGTATTTATGATATTTATGAGCAGATCTGCGGGGCAAGAATGACAACCAACATGGGAAGAATCGGAGGTTTTGAAAGAGATTTCACCCCGAAATGTCATGAATTGATCCAGGACTTCTTAAAAACATTCCCGGCAAGATTTGCGGAATTCGGTCAATTATTAGAAAGAAACCGAATTTTCATGGACAGAACCATCGGTGCGGGAGCTATCTCTGCCGAAAGAGCTTTAAGCTATGGATTTACAGGTCCTAACTTACGTGCAGCAGGAGTAGATTATGATGTAAGAGTGGCACAACCTTACTCTTCTTATGAAGATTTCGACTTTATTATTCCTGTAGGAACTGCTGGAGATACATACGACCGTTTTATGGTTCGTCAGCAGGAAATCTGGGAATCTCTAAAAATAATCAAACAAGCTTACGAGAACCTTCCTGAAGGGCCTTTCCATGCTGATGTTCCGGACTTCTATCTTCCTGAAAAGGCTGATGTCTACAACAAAATGGAAGCGCTGATCTACCATTTCAAAATTGTAATGGGAGAAACAGATGTGCCTAAAGGAGAAGTATACCATGCGGTAGAAGGTGGAAACGGAGAATTAGGATTCTATTTAGTGAGTGACGGAGGAAGAACCCCATACAGACTTCACTTCAGAAGACCTTGCTTCATCTACTATCAGGCATATCCTGAAATGATTACAGGTTCTGTAATTTCAGATGCCATCGTTACCATGTGTAGCATGAATATTATTGCGGGAGAATTAGACGCATAATACATTAGAAAAAAAAGACAAAAGAAGAAAGATAAAAGACTTTCTTCAACCCAATATAATACGAATTTAGAATAATGGACTTCAGAATCTTTTTTCTTTGTTCTTTACTCTTTAATCTTAGATAAAAAATGAGCGAAACAATAGCTTTTAAACCGGAAAGTTTACAACAGGTACATAAAATTATCGCAAGATATCCTGAAGGTAGACAAAAATCTGCTCTTCTTCCTGTCCTACACCTGGCACAGAAGGAATTCGGAGGATGGTTAGACGTTCCTGTGATGGATTATGTTGCTGAATTATTAAGTATTAAGCCAATTGAAGTATATGAAGTAGCTACTTTTTATACCATGTTCAATATGAAACCAGTTGGTAAATATGTCTTGGAAGTTTGCAGAACGGGACCTTGTATGGTTTGCGGAAGCGAAAAAATCCTAGACCACATCAGAACCAAACTAAACATTAAGGACGGAGAAACAACTGAAGATGGTATGTTTACCCTAAAACCTGCTGAATGTCTTGGAGCGTGCGGATATGCACCGATGTTGCAGTTAGGAAAATTCTTTCACGAAAATTTAACGATAGAAAAAGTAGACGAAATCCTTGAGCTTTGCAGACAGGGACAAGTTGCTTTAGACTAAAATAAATTTTAATAAACTTAAAATAGCCCGAAGCGATAGCCCATAAAGCCAAAGCAGACTGCTAAAAGCATAATAAAAATGAGTAAAAAACTTTTACTTAAGGACGCACATATAGAAGGTATTCGCTACTTCGAGACCTACCGTAAACAGGGAGGGTACGGAGCAGCTGAAAAAGCCTTAAAAATGACACCCGATGAAATTCTTGAAGAAGTAAAAGCTTCAGGACTTCGTGGACGTGGTGGAGCAGGATTTCCTACCGGAATGAAATGGAGTTTTCTGGCAAAACCGGAAGGCGTTCCAAGACACTTGGTAGTTAATGCAGATGAATCTGAACCGGGAACATTCAAAGACAGATATTTGATGGAATATCTTCCTCATTTATTGATCGAAGGAATGCTGATCTCGTCTTACTGTTTAGGTTCTAATGTTTCCTATATCTACATCCGTGGAGAATATTCATGGATTCCTGATATTCTGGAAGAAGCTATTGAAGAAGCTAAAGCTGCAGGATTTTTAGGTAAAAACATCATGGGCACAGGTTTCGATTGCGAAATTTATGTTCAGAGAGGAGGTGGAGCTTATATCTGCGGTGAAGAAACGGCATTGCTTGAATCACTGGAAGGAAAAAGAGGAAATCCAAGGTTAAAACCACCATTCCCTGCTGTAAAAGGACTTTGGGAAAGACCAACGGTGGTAAATAACGTGGAATCTATCGCTGCTATCGTTCCTATCATTGATATTACAGGTGCTGAATATGCAAAAATCGGAGTAGGAAGATCTACAGGAACAAAATTGATTTCTGCATGCGGAAACATCAATAAACCTGGAGTTTATGAAATAGACATGACCATTACGGTTGAAGAATTCATCTATTCTGATGAATACTGCGGCGGTATTGCCAATGGGAAGAAGCTTAAAGCCTGTATTCCCGGAGGAAGCTCAGTTCCAATTGTTCCTGCCAACTTATTATTAAAGACGGTAAACGGAGAACCAAGATACATGAATTATGAATCTTTAGCTGACGGTGGTTTTGCTACCGGAACCATGATGGGTTCAGGAGGTTTCATCGTATTGGATGAAGATCAGTGTATCGTAGAACATACCATGACATTAGCGAGATTTTACCATCACGAAAGTTGTGGACAGTGTACGCCTTGCCGTGAAGGAACGGGATGGATGCATAAGATCTTGAAAAAGATAGAGAAAGGAGAAGGAAAAATGGAAGACATCGATTTGCTTTGGGATATTCAGAGAAAAATTGAAGGGAATACCATTTGTCCATTAGGAGATGCAGCGGCATGGCCGGTTGCAGCAGCGATTCGTCATTTTAGAGACGAATTTGAATGGCATGTGAAAAATCCGGAATTGTCTCAGACACAAAATTACGGATTAGCCAATTATGCAGATCCAATTCCTGCTGTTGAAAAAAACGCTTAACGGAAATGAAAAAATTAGTAGTTGCAGGTTTAATGATGTCGGGTTTTGTTTTTGGACAAGTAAAAAAAGATACATTAGACAAAGAATATAAACTGGAGGTAACTCCTTATAAAGCTGAAAAAAAAGAAAAACCATTACCATTAAGCAAAAAAGGTCAGGTATTCGTTTTTTTTGGTTGGAACAGAGGGGCTTTCAGTAGATCTGATATTCATTTTACCGGAAACGGATATGATTTTCAATTGAATAATGTGCAGGCGAGAGATAAACCTACTAAATTCGGTATTGTTTATTTTGATCCAAGCTGGTTTACGGTAACACAGTATAATTTCAGAGTTGGGTATTTTATAAAAGATAATTTAGCCCTTGTATTGGGAATAGATCATATGAAATATGTGATGAAACAAAATCAGACTGCTGATTTTTCAGGAACAATTTCAGATCCCAAATATGCAGGAATGGTACAGAACGGACAAGTAGATTTATCCGACACCCAATTCCTTACCTTTGAACATACTGATGGACTTAATTATGAAAACTTAGGTCTTGAGAAATATCAAAATCTTATTCATAAAAAAAATATAGATTTAGTATGGTCTTATGGAGCCGGTATCGGAGTAATGTTTCCGAAAAGTAATATTAAACTTTTTGGAAATGAAAGAAGCGACCGTTTTCATGTTGCTGGTATGGGAACCGATATCAGATCCAGTCTTAACTTAGTGTTCTGGAAAAACTGGATGCTGAGAGTAGAAGGAAAAGCCGGGTATATTAATATGTGGGATATTAAAACTACCTTAAATAATAAACCGGACAAAGCTCGCCAGGATTTTGTTTTCGGGCAGGTTCTTGGAGGAATCGGGTATACATTTAATACAAAGAAGTATAATTAAAATATAGCTTAAAAGCTTTTAAGCGAAAAGCATAGAATATGAGCGAAGAGGTTAAAAAATTCAAAATAACTATAGACGGACAGACTACTGAAGTTTTGCCAGGTACTTCTATTTTGGAAGCTGCAAGACAGATCGGTGGAAAATCTGTACCTCCTGCAATGTGCTATTACAGCAAATTGGAAACCAGTGGAGGGAGATGTAGAACTTGTTTGGTGGAAGTTTCCAAAGGATCTGAAGCAGATCCCCGCCCGATGCCTAAATTGGTTGCAAGCTGCAGAACCAATGTCATGGACGGTATGGAAGTAAAAAACCTTTCTTCAGACAAAGCTCAGGAAGGCAGAAAGGCGGTTACCGAATTTTTATTGGTAAACCACCCGCTGGATTGCCCTGTTTGTGACCAGGCCGGAGAATGTAGTCTTCAGGATCTCGGCTATGAGCATGGTGTTGAAAATACCAGAACTGAATTTGAAAGAAATACATACGAAGCAGACGATCTTGGACCGAATATCAAGTTGAACATGAACCGTTGTATTCTGTGTGCAAGATGCGTATTAACTGCAAATCAGCTTACAGAAACCAGAGAACACGGAATTCTTTTCAGAGGAGACCACGCCGAAATTTCTACGTATTTAAATAAAGCATTAGACAATGATTTCATTGGAAACATTATCGATGTATGCCCTGTAGGAGCTTTAACAGATAGAACTTCCCGTTTTGCAAGCAGAGTTTGGTTTACAAAACCGATGAATGCTACCTGCAAATGTGATAAATGTTCAGGAAAAGCATTGGTATGGATGAAAGGCGATGAAATTCTTAGAGTTACTGCAAGAAAAGACCAGTGGGGAGAGGTGGAAGAATTCATCTGTGATACGTGTCGTTTCGAAAGAAAAGAATTGAAAGACTGGAATATTGAAGGTCCTAGACATATCGACAGACATTCTGTCATTTCATTGAATCACTACGAAAAACCAAAGGATGAGCTAAGAGTTTTAGACAATCCTATGGCTAAGGAGATCAGCGAAAAAGACGAAAAATTATAATAAATTATAAATTTTAAATTATAGATTTTAAATGAATTCATAATCTATAATTTAAAATCCAAAATCTAAAATTCAGAATGGATTTACTTACATTTAAATTAATACTTGTATTAGCACTTTTCCTGCTTTCACTTACGATAGCCGCCTACTCTACCTGGGCAGAAAGAAAAGTTGCCTCTATTATGCAGGACAGAATCGGTCCCAACAGAGCCGGACCTTTCGGATTATTGCAGCCTCTTGCAGACGGTGGAAAGTTTTTCTTTAAGGAAGATTTTACACCCGCCAATGCAGAAAAATTCCTTTTCGTATTAGGACCTGCTTTGGTTATGTTTATTTCACTGATTACAGGTGCTGTTATTCCATGGGGTAAAAGTTTAAGTATCGGTGGGGTTTCTTACGATCTGCAGGTTGCTAACATCGATGTTGGAGTACTTTTCATCATCGGAATGGCTTCCATTGGAGTATACGGTATTATGATCGGAGGTTGGGCATCTAACAACAAATATTCATTATTAGGAGCTATCCGTGCCTCTTCACAGATGATTTCTTACGAATTGGCAATGGGACTAGCGTTGCTGTCTATCATCATGATGACAGGAAGTTTAGATTTAAAAGTCATTACAGAAAGTCAGACCACAGGGAAACTTTGGGGTCTTATTCATATTGACGGCATGAACTGGAATATTTTCTACCAGCCTATTGCCTTCTTAGTGTTCTTCGTAGCTGCTTTGGCAGAAACCAACAGACACCCTTTTGATTTACCTGAGTGTGAATCTGAATTGGTAACAGGATATTCCACGGAATATTCTTCCATGAAATTAGGATTGTATATGTTTGGTGAATACGTGAACATGTTTATCTCTAATGCTTTTATGGTTGTTCTTTTCTTCGGTGGTTATAACTATCCCGGAATTGAATGGGTAACTCAGCACTGGGGAGAGAATACAGCAGGGATATTAAGTGTGGTTGCATTTTTAGCTAAAACCGTAATCGGAATCCTGATCTTTATGTGGATCAGATGGACGCTTCCAAGATTTAGATATGACCAATTGATGCATTTGGGTTGGAAAACATTAATTCCAATGGCATTGGTTAACCTGATTATTACAGGTGCTGTAATTTTAGCATTTGCAAACTAAGAAATAGATAAGAATATATTTTTAACGCTGAATAAAATTCGGCCTAAAAAAAATAAAATAAATGAAACTTACTAACAGATCAAAAGTTGTTTCTAATAAAGAAATGACCCTTGCTGAGAAAATCTACCTACCGGCGATTTTCAAAGGTATGGGGATTACATTTAAGCATGCTGTAAGAACCGTGGTAAAAGGTGCTCCTGAAGTTTATTCGTACCCTGAAGTACAGAAGCCAAGAACTACTATCTGGAGAGGTCAGCATGTTTTGAAAAGAGACGAAGAAGGCAGAGAACGATGTACTGCCTGCGGACTTTGTGCTGTTGCATGCCCTGCAGAAGCCATTACAATGACTGCCTCTGAAAGAACTAAAGAAGAAAAAGGCCTGTACAGAGAAGAAAAATATGCCTCCGTATACGAAATCAATATGCTGAGATGTATCTTCTGTGGAATGTGCGAAGAAGCTTGTCCTAAATCTGCCATCTATCTTACAGACCGTTTGGTAGACGTAGAAACAAACCGAGGTTCTTTTATCTACGGAAAAGATAAGTTGGTTGAAAAAATAAATGAAAGGATTGACATCACATCAAGACAATCCGAGAAACAAAAAAATGCGGTAAAATAATGGATCAGTTTTTATTTTTCTTGGTGGCGTTTTTAGCAGTGGCAAGTGCCGTGTATTTTGTGTTTGCACGAAATCCTTTATATGCTATTTTGTCATTAATTGTTACGATGTTTTCAATTGCCGGAATGTACATTCTTCTGAATGCGCAATTCCTTGCAATTATTCAGATTATAGTATACGCAGGAGCAATCATGGTATTATTCCTTTATATTCTAATGATGCTTAACCTTAATAAAGCAGATGAAAGTAAGAAGAACAATACTTTAAAATTTGTTGGAGTTTTTACAGCCGGGCTTGTATTGATAGGTATTTTAGGAGTATTCAGAGGAGTAAGAGAAAAACATATTGTTTTGGAGAACGTAGACAGAGGTGTTGGTCTTACTAAAAATCTGGGTAGACTTTTGTTTAATGAATATGTTTTACCGTTTGAACTTGCTTCCATCCTTATTTTGGCAGGTATTGTAGGTGCGGTATTAATCGGTAAAAAAGATTTATAAGATTATGGGAGATACATTTATACAAAGCATCCCTTTAGATTATTTCATAATTCTTTCTTCAGTACTATTCTGTTTGGGAGTTTTAGGAGTACTATTGAGAAAAAATGCTATTGTTATTTTAGGCTGTGTAGAGCTTATGCTTAATTCTGCAAACCTTCTTTTGGCTGCTTTTTCGGCATACAAAGGAAATGGAGACGGACAGCTTTTAGTTTTCTTCATTATGGTGGTTGCTGCCGCAGAAGTTGCGGTGGGTCTGGCAATTATTGCTATGCTGTATAGAAATACCCGTTCTGTAGATGTAAGTATATTTAATAAATTAAGAGGATAAGGAATGGAAAATTTAGTGTATGCAATAATACTTTTACCACTTTTAGGCTTTCTTATTAACGGTTTATTCGGAAAAAACCTTCCAAAAATGTTAGTGGGCGGACTGGCAACTGCAATGGTTTTCGGATCTTTCTGTATTGCGGTAGGCATTTTCATGAATTTCAATTCTGAAAGCCAGCCGATAATCGTAAAAGCTTTTGAATGGTTTAGAGTAAATGGGGTTCAGATTAATTTCGGATTCCAGATTGATCAGCTTTCATTAATGATGATCATGATTATTACAGGGATCGGATCTTTGATTCACCTGTACTCTATCGGATATATGAGCCATGATAAAGGTTTTTATAAGTTCTTTACTTATTTAAATCTATTTATCTTCTCTATGCTTCTTTTGGTAATGGGAAGCAACTACCTGATCCTGTTTATCGGATGGGAAGGAGTTGGACTTTGTTCTTATTTACTGATCGGATTCTGGTATACTAATGAAGAATATGGGAAAGCAGCAAGAAAAGCTTTCATCATGAATAGAATTGGTGACCTTGCCCTATTGATCGGTATTTTCATGATCGCATCTCAAACCAATGCTATCGATTATTTGTCAGTAGCTGAAAATGCTTCAAAATTTGAATTAGACGGAACCGTAATTATCTTTATTACCGCGAGTTTATTTATCGGGGCTACCGGTAAATCTGCGCAGGTTCCTTTATATACATGGCTTCCGGACGCAATGGCCGGTCCTACTCCTGTTTCTGCACTAATTCACGCAGCAACCATGGTTACAGCGGGGATCTATTTAGTAGTAAGATCTAACTTCTTATTTACTTTAGCTCCAACAGTTCAGGACGGAATCCTATTAATAGGATTCTTAACGGCAGCCTTAGCAGGTTTCTATGCGCTTCGCCAAAATGATATTAAAAAAGTATTGGCATATTCTACGGTTTCACAGCTTGGATTTATGTTCATTGCTTTAGGCTTAGGAGCTTATAGCACTGCGATGTTCCATGTGATGACGCACGCGTTTTTTAAAGCCTTACTATTCCTGGGAGCAGGTTCTGTAATTCACGCAGTAAGCGGAGAACAGGATATGCGTTTCATGGGTGGTCTTAAAAAATATATTCCTGTAACACACGCTACTTTCCTTATCGGAACACTGGCGATCTCAGGATTCCCATTCCTATCAGGGATGATCTCTAAAGACGAAATTTTAGTCGCTGCTTTTGCTAAAAACCCTATTTACTGGGTAATGCTATTTATTTTGGCAGCAATTACAGCAACGTATATGTTCAGACTGTATTATTTAACATTCCATGGTGAATTTAGAGGTACGGAAGAACAAAAACACCACTTGCATGAAAGTCCTGCAAATATGACCTTACCATTGATCGTATTGGCTGTATTTTCTGTAATCGGAGGTTTTATAAACCTTCCGCACTTTATCGGGCACGGACACTACGCTAAACTTATGGAATGGCTGAAACCGGTTCTTACCGAAGAAAGTTTCAAACAAATGGAAGCAACGCTTTCAGGAGTTGACTTTACCACTGAAATGATCCTGTTAGGATTAACAGTACTCATGTTCTTCTCTGTATGGTTCATCGTTAAAAACACCTATGTGAATAAGAAAAAGATGGCTGTCGCAGAAGAAAATTACACGGGCTGGGAAAAGCTTTCTGCTAAAAAACTATATGTTGACGAACTTTACAATGCATTGATTGTAAAAACGGTTGAAGGATTAGGACGTGGAGGAAAAATGTTTGATAAAGGCGTGTTAGACCGTGTGGTAGATTTCGTAGGTGAAGGCGCTGAAGACAGCGGTAAATCAATGAAACGTATCCAAAACGGAAATGTTGAGACATACATACTTATCATGTCTTTAGCTGTGGGAATTATACTGATTGTTAACTTTATATTACAATAATGTCTGGTTTATTATTAACATTATTACTATTACCTCTAGTAGGTTCGGGACTGGTTTTTGCCTGGAAAGACAAATCCAGCAAATATCTGGCATTAGGGATTGCATTGGTACAAATGCTTATTACCTTCTACATTGCAGCGGATTTCAATTTTAATCCAACAGTAGACAGCGTATTACAGCACGAGATCAATTATCCATGGTCACAATTTATTAAAAGTTCTCTTCATTTCGGGATAGACGGAATGAGCTTGCTTCTTTTATTGTTGACCAATATCTTAACGCCAATCATCATTTTATCATCTTTCAATGAAAATGTGAGTTACAGAAACTCTTTCTATGGTCTTATTCTGCTGATGCAGTTTGGGCTTGTAGGAGTGTTCACGTCATTAGACGGACTGTTATTCTACATCTTCTGGGAAGTCACCTTAATTCCAATCTGGTTCATCGCCGGACTTTGGGGACAGGAAAACAAAAGATTTGAATTTACAACGAAATTTTTCGTTTATACATTCGTAGGATCACTGTTCATGTTGGCAGGATTAATCTACGTATACAACCATTCGGCTTCATTTGCATTAACTGATCTTTATAATGCTCAGCTAAATGAAACGCAGCAAACCGTTGTATTCTGGTTTATTTTCTTCGCATTCGCTGTGAAACTTCCGGTGTTCCCGTTCCATACCTGGCAGCCGGATACGTATACTTACTCTCCTACTCAGGGATCCATGTTATTATCAGGGATTATGCTGAAAATGGCAATTTACGGAGTGATGCGTTATCTTTTACCGATTACTCCTCTTCCGATTGCTGGAATTTCAGGACAGATCGTTATTATTCTTGCCATTGTAGGAATTGTTCACGGAGCACTGATTGCCATTATCCAGAACGATATGAAGAGAATTATTGCCTATTCATCTTTCTCACACGTTGGATTGATGGTAGCAGGTATTTTTGCTTCTGCAGTCATTACTTTAAGAGGAACCTTTACAATTGAAGGTGCTGAAGGTGCTTTAGTACAGACATTTGCTCATGGTATCAACGTAGTGGGATTATTCTACTGCTGTGATATTTTATATAAGAGATTCAAATCAAGAGACATCAGACAAATGGGTGGATTGGCAAAAGTTGCTCCTAAGTTTGCTGTATTATTCCTGATCATTATATTAGGATCAATGGGCGTTCCATTAACTAACGGATTCATCGGGGAATTTATCCTGATAAAATCTGTTTTTGATTTCAATGTATTAGCATCTGTAATTGCCGGACTTACCGTAATTCTATGTGCTGTATATTTATTGAGATTCTATGGAAAGGCTATGTTCGGTGAAGGAGATGAAGCGGTATTGAGTACTGCAAAAGATCTTTCAGGAGTAGAATTTTCAGTATTGGCCAGCTTAGCGGTATTTGTAATACTTTTAGGTATTTATCCGCAGCCGGTAATCGATATGGTGAGTAGTTCGTTGAAGTTTATTTACCTATCAATGGTAAATTAATTGAAAGAGTAAAAAATTTAAAAATTAAGCGGTTAAGAAATTGAGAAATCAGAATTTCTGTCTCATCCCTCTTTTTCCGCATCTCAAATCTATATTATGAGTGTTTTAATTATTGTTTTCCTAACGGCAGTTGTTGCGTTATTTTCAGGAGTTTTTGAACAAGGGAAATTCGCAAGATACATTGGGATTTTTGGATTAATCATCGCATTATATGTAAGCTTCTTGCCGGAATGTACATTCTTCGAGCATTACAAAAATATGTATGAATATGGCCCTAATACTGCCCTATTTACAAAAATATCTATTGTAACTACCCTATTGCTTTTCTTTTTGGGAGGTTTTGCATTCAGCAATCACAGAAGCCACCAGTCTGAATTGTATGCACTAATGCTTTTTGCACTTTGCGGAAGTATTACCCTTTTCGGATTCCAAAATATGGTGACCCTGTTTTTGGGTATAGAAATCCTTTCCATTCCACTATACGTAATGGCAGGTGCCAACAAAACTGATCTGAGATCCAATGAAGCTTCTATCAAGTATTTCCTGATGGGTGCATTTGCTACAGGATTCCTTCTGTTTGGTATTGCATTTATTTATGGAAGTGTTGGAAGTTTTGACCTGTATACCATCCAAAACTTTGGAACAGCAAATGCTCACAATACCATGTTTATTTTAGGCGTTTTGCTTATTCTTTGTGCATTGGCATTTAAAGTGGCGTTAGCACCTTTCCATATGTGGAGTCCTGACGTATATTACGGAGCACCTTCATTGATTACGGCTTTCATGGCGAGTGTGGTAAAGATCTCTGGATTTTTTGCACTCTTCAGATTAATGACTATCGGTTTTGCCGGGGTTACCCACGAATGGATCAATGTATTTGGAGTATTTGTGATCATTACGCTTTTACTGGCCAACGTGATGGGTCTTGCCCAAACCAACGCAAAGAGAATGCTGGCATATTCATCAGTTTCTCACGCAGGATATATCGGATTGGTTTTCTTTGGAATGACGAATCTTTCCACTTATAATCTGGCATTTTACCTTTTTGCCTATTCACTATCTACAGTTGGTGTGTTTATGTGTCTGATCTGGGTAGAAAAACTAAAAAGAGAAACCTCTTTTGGAGCATTTAAAGGATTGGCTAAATCTGAGCCTATATTGGCAACAGTAGCAGCCGTTTCTATGCTTTCAATGGCTGGGGTTCCGCTAACAGCAGGTTTCATGGGTAAATTTGCTTTATTCTCTCAGGCAATGAACGGTGCGGCTTTCCTTGTATTGGTAGCGGTATTAGGTTCTGCAGTATCAATTGCATATTACTTGAGATTAATTATTGCGATGTTCTTCTTTAAAGAAACAACATTCAAAACTTCAGAAAAAGTAACGCTTACGTATAATATTGTTGCTGTATTTGTTATTGCATCCATTATTGTATTGGGAGTTTTCCCGGATCTGTTTGCAAAACAGTTCGGACTGTAAGAATTCTGTTATAAATACTATATAAAGCACAACATTGATGTTGTGCTTTTTTGATGGGCAATTTTTATAACTATTTTTTAGTATAATCTGATATTTAGTAAAAAAGCAGTAATTCTAATACTCATTAGAATCTAATAATCAATTGTTTTTTCCACAGAATAAAGTGATCTCAAAGCAGTGGAACACAACTTTTTTCATAACTTTACTTGAAATTTCAACATTGGCAAATCTTTATAAAAAAGACGCTCCATTCCAGGTTTATATATCATTCAAAAAATATTTGGATGTGCTTGAGCATATCCGCTATAACGACCGTCTGGAATACCGCGCTAACTATGCAGAGTCATTGATTGACAAAACCAAAAACTTTCAGGAACTTAAAGACGGCTTCCAGGATGTAACCTTACTGGAAAAATATGACGACCTCATCAGGTTGCTTCTTGCTGATCTTTTCCCAACAGGTTTAACCAATAATGAAATAAAAGCAGCCAGCATTCCGCTATCCGATATTACATTTAACTATACCGAAAGATTTAAAGATATCCTGAAAGATGCCGGTAAAGATTTTGAAATAGAGCTCAGAAATATTAATGATGATGAGTTTTATATATTTTGCTGCTGTCTGATCTTACAAAGCTATTTCAAAAAAGACATCAAAAGTACCCTACCCTTTTATTACGACATTCCTAATAAACAGGGCATCATGAAGCATTACAAGATCACCGTTAATTCAGATTTCACGGAAGTGTATCCTACCGAGCATGCTAAAATTCCTACTGATGACATTTTGAATATGCTGCTGGAGAATATTGATGATATCCATCTCTGGAAAAAATATTTTCCTTCCCAATCGTGGGTACTCAAGGGATTTACTATTATTTCTCTGGTAGACTGTACTTCTGAAGTAGCACTTTCAGATCTTAAATCCAGCATGATTCAAATTGATCCGGAAAACCTGAATCCGGATGAGAATCTGATCGAAATCTTTAAATCTTATTTTGATGTTCCGGCATTGAACTTTGGATTAATGCTTTTCAATAAAAAAGACCAGAGACTTGAAAATGTTCCGATCTATGAAAATTTTTTCACCAATCATATTTTAGATTTCTGGATTAATACGTTTGATGAAGAAACCCGAAAAAATACGTTTAATAATTTAAATCATAATTCGAGACCGATCGTCATTTCGAATGTTGAAAATATGGATGAAGAGAACAGAAAAATGCCTTCATTCAATATTTTAAAGAACAATAATATCAACAGCTTCATGGTAATTCCTATCATGAAAGACAATGAACTGCTGGCCATCATGGAGTTCAGTTCACCCATTTCCAATAGTTTTAATGGTTTAAAGCTTAAAAAAATGGAATTTTTCTCGGATATGATTCTTTTCTCATTGACAAGATTCAGCTTCGAAAAAAATTATCAGATAGAAGCTATTATCCAGCGGGAATATACTTCCATCCACGACAGCGTGGTCTGGAAATTCAGAAATGAAGCAGAGAGATATTTTAATGCATCTCTGGCAAAAAAAATATACACACTAAAGCAGATATCATTTAAAAATTTAACCCCTCTTTTTGGGTTTTCAGACATCCGTTCTTCTTCCGACAAGCGTTTTAACTTAATGCTTCAGGATCTTAACGAACAGATTGCCTGCCTGTATGATATATTCAGTCTGATTAATTCTGATTCGGAAAAATACCTGCTGGCTCTGGAAATTTTCGAAAACGAATTGAACAAAGAAATTAAAGCAGATAGTGAACAGCGTTTTCAACGATTGCTGAGAGATGAAATCCACCCATTTTTACAGGGGAAGCTGGAAGTGCAGTCGACCGAAGAAGTAAAAGAAAAAATCAAAGATTATTTTTTACAGTTATTTATTCAGACCGACTTATTCTATGCCAACAGAAAAAATCTGGATGATTCTATTACCCTGGTGAACAGAAAGCTGGCCGATATGCTGGATGAAAGCCAGGTGAAGGCACAACAGATCTATCCGCATTATTATGAACGATTCAAATCTGACGGTGTAGAACATAATTTATTCATCGGTCAGAATATTGCTCCGGATGTCCCCTATTCTTCCAAAGTAGCCAGCCAGTTAAGATATTGGCAGCTGAAGACCATCTGTAAAATGGAGCGTGAATTTCAGGATTTTAAAAAAGATCTTCCAATTTCCCTGGATATCGCTTCCCTGATATTTGTTTATAATGAAAAAATAGACATCCGTTTCCGAATGGATGAAAAGCGCTTTGATGTAGACGGTGCCTACAATTCCTATTATGAAATCGTCAAAAAAAGACTGGATAAATCCCATGTCAAAGATTCCAGTGAAAGAATCACCTGTCCCGGAAAAATTACTATTGTCTATTTTGGAATGGAAAATCAGCGAGAATACCTTGAATATATCGCAAAACTTCAGAAAAAAGGAATTCTTCAGTCTGATGTAGAGTTTTTAAAAGTTGAAGACCTACAGGGAATTACCGGGCTGCTGGCACTGAGAGTTTCTTTGGTTCAAGATTAATCTACAAAATAAGAATCCGGCTTCTTCAATTCTCCCTGCGGAATTTCAGCCTGCTCAAAAATAGAAAATTCAATGGTTCGGCAGATATTGTTCAAAGCAAGATCATTTTCTTCTTCCCCGAAAGGTTCTCCTATCTCCTGGATAATAGCATCTAAAGCAATAAAGGTATAACTGATCAGCAAAACAATTAAAGGCATCATCCAGCCCAGGCTGTCAACCAATCCAAAAGGCAGCCAGAAACAGTATAAGTAAACCGTTCTGTGCAGCAAAACACTGTAAGCAAAAGGGAGAGGAATGTTATAAATCCTTTCACAGCCACCTGAAATATTAGAAAACTGATTTAATTGCTGATCCATAGACGTAAGAACAATGGTATCAATATTTCCTTTTTTATTCTGTGCATTAAGCCAGTCTGCAATAAATCCTAAAATAATACTGGGAATAAATTTCTTGCCTTTCAACTGTTCAACCTGCTCCGGAGAAAGAAGACGCGAAAGATGTTCTGTTCCTTCTTTATCCCTTAGCTGATGATTCAGTGACCAGCAAAATGCTGCAATCATTTTTACAATCTTCTGCTTTTCTGTTTTGGCTTCCGGAGAAAGATCATTCACCAATGAAAAGATTTGCCTTGTTAATGAACGGGTTTCAATAACCAAAAGGCCCCAAAGTTTTCTTCCTTCCCAGAACCGGTCATAACTCGCAGAATTACAGAATCCCATGAAAATGGCCAAAGCAAGCCCTATCAAAGTAAAAATTGTAGGATTGAGATGTACCTTATGATCGTAAATATTTCCTTTAAAATAATATACTGCTATAGAAAATACAGTAATAATTAAGAGTTGGACCACAATTTTCTTCAACACAGAACCCCGCCATATAAAAAGCATTTTAAGCCAATTCGTCCGCTGTCTTATAATCATTTTCTTTTAACTAAAAATTAAAGGGTAAGAAAGGCATATCCAAAAGAAAGTACCGAAATAATAATTCCAGCCATAAAGATCTTGTAGGTAATAGATAACAGTTTATACTTTCTATCTAGTACTTTTCCCAGGAAATAGAGATCTTTCACCATTGAATCATAAATATAATCCCGGTCTTTGATCAAATCTTTCATAGCCTCATTATAATCCCCAAAAAGCATTTGGTTGAAATTTCCAAAAAACAGAAGATTCACTTTTCTGTCTGCTACGTCCTGATTGGTAAATCGGGTCTTGGTAACATTGGGTTTAGTGGATAAAATCGCAAAAATAATCGTTAACACACTAGACAGCAATAATATAAAACTCGGTATTACAAGATGTGCATTTTTTGGCGCATCCAGTTTAGGCACCAGCACAGAAAGACATACGGAAATAATAATGGCATTCACGGAAAGCAGAATATTCGCTTTGCTGTCTGCAATATCGCTCAGTCTGGTATGGTTATTCAAAGTAATTCTGAACAAAGTATCTACACTTCGGTCAGATTTAGGTTCTTTAGCTTCCTTGGGCTCTTTAGATTCTTTCCCTTCTTTTTTATTTTCAGAAGTTGGTTTTTTATCTTCCTCCTTTTCCAGCTTCTTCTCTATTTTTTTGATATTTTTCTTTTTAAGGGGTTCCCAGTTTTCAATGGCATAATCGGTGTAATAGTGGTGCTTGTTCTTCAGCATATCCAGATTTCCCGCATTCCATTCCTCATTGGAAAAACACCGTACATTGGTAAGCTCCCATTCTTTTCTTAAGGCATCAGAAATATCGTTGTAGTCGTGACCTGCAAAATGGCTGCAATCTGCATCTTTTACAATTTTTTCCAGAAGGTTCTGGGGCTCGTACGTGATTTTTGTTGCCAGAATCAACCGGGAAACATCTTCTATATAAGATTCAGGATAGTTTTCATTTTGCAGAAAACTTTTCAGAATTTCCACCCCTCTTTCTTCATGATTCTGGGCACATTCAATATATCCGGTATCATGAAACCAAAGAGCGAGTAGTACCTTCTCCTGATCTTCTTTGGAGACCGGTGTATTCCTCATGATTTCTTCAGCCTTATTGACGGTATACGTCGTATGAATAAAATTATGGTAGAAGTATACAGAAGATAACTTATCTTTGAATAAGATTTCAACATAATCTTTGGCTTTGTGTAAAATGCTCATTCCTGAATTTTTGTTATTGTAAATTTATGAATTTATCCTTGAAAACTGATCTAAAAAAAGTTTCGATTCTCCTTAAAGCAGCATTATCTGCCGGAGCTCTCTATTCCTGCGCAACATATAACGTAAAAAAGGGTAAAAACTTATTCGAAGTTAAAAATTCTGATATAAAATCCGGAAATGACTTTAAAATTTTCCTGGTTGGGGATGCCGGAAGTGCAGATGAAACCCAGGCAAAGCATACGCTGAATTATATTAAAAGTAAATTAGATTCCGCTGACGAAAATTCCATGCTTCTTTTTCTGGGTGATAATATTTATCCTTCAGGAATGCCGAAGCCATCAGATAAAGAATATCCTTCGGCAAAAGAAAAGCTGGAAAACCAGCTGGCCATTACTAAAAATTTCAAAGGAAAAACAGTAGTTATCCCCGGAAATCATGATTGGTACTCCGGATTGGATGGCCTAAAAGCTCAGGAAAACTACGTTAAAGAATATCTAAATGACAAAAAAGCGTTCTTACCCAAAAACTCTTGTCCTATTGATGATATTAACCTTACGAAAGACATTAAATTAATCGTTATAGATTCTGAATGGGCTTTAGTAGATTGGGACCAATATCCTGGAATCAATAAAAACTGTTCTATAAAAAACCGTGAAGATCTTTTTGAAGAATTTAAAGATCTGGTGAATAAAAATCAGGACAAAAGAATTATCGTTGCGCTTCATCATCCGATTATCAGCAGCGGAGTGCATGCGGGTTTTAATTCTGCAAAATCACATCTTTATCCACTAAAAAGCAAAGTTCCCGTTCCGGGTATTGCAAGTCTCATAAACGTTTTGAGAAATTCTTCGGGTGCCAGCATGGAAGATATCAACAATCAGCATTATGCGGATCTTGCCAACAGGATAAAAAGTATTGTTCAGGATAAAGACAATGTTATTTTTGTTTCCGGACACGATCATAATCTGCAGTATCATGAAGAGAGGAATATTAGACAGATTATCAGCGGAGCAGGTTCTAAAACAGATCCGGCTACTATTGCTGAGAAAACTGATTTTTCTTATGGAGGCAGCGGATTTGCCGTATTAAATTTAAGAAAAGACAAAAGCTCCGATGTGGAGTATTTTTCCACCAAAAATAATAAGCTTGAAAAGCTTACCCATATTTCCGTAATCTCTAAACCGGATGTTTTCATCAATAATTTCCCGAATACTTTCCCGGGTACCTTCACTTCTACTGTTTATCCCGTAGAACTTACTCAGAAAGGAAAAATCTACAGATGGCTTTGGGGTGAGCATTACCGAAAATATTACGGAATTCCTGTTGAAGCCCAGACAGCCAATCTTTCAGAAATTAATGGTGGATTTACTCCTTTCCGTGAAGGGGGAGGAAACCAGTCCAACAGCCTCCGCCTTAAAGCTCAGGACGGACAGGAGTTTGTGATGCGGGGCGTGAAAAAAAGTGCAGTCCGGTTTCTGAATAATATGGCTTTCAAAAAAAGCACATTCGGAAATGAACTGAACAATACGTTCCCGGAGAAATTCCTGCTTGATTTCTATACAACCGATCATCCGTTCACCCCATTCTCAGTTGGGAATATGGCGGATAAACTCAACATTTTTCATAGCAATCCTAAGTTATATTATATTCCTAAACAATATGCTTTAGGAGATTATAATCAAAACTACGGCGATGAAATGTACATGATCGAAGAACGGTTTTCTTCTGATCCCAAAACTCTGGAATCACTGGATCATGCAAAAGATATTCTCTCTACGGATGATGTCTTAAAGAATTTTACAAAAAACAATAAATATACTGTAGATCAGGAATCCTATATCAGAGCGAGAATTTTTGATATGCTGATCGGCGACTGGGACAGGCATTCTGACCAATGGAAATGGGCGGAATACAAAGAGGGCGATAAAGTCGTCTATAAACCTATTCCCAGAGACAGAGACCAGGCTTTCAGTAAATATGACGGTGCTGCATTTAAGATTATCATGAATGTTCCGGCCATCCGCCACATGAAAACATTCAAAGAAGACATTAAAAATGTAAAGTGGATGAATATGGAACCTTATCCGCTGGACCTTGTATTTTTAAAAGGATCTACACAGGAAGAATGGATCACTCAGGCGAAATATATCCAGGAGCATCTTACAGATAATGATATTGATGAAGCTTTCAGTAATCTGCCTAAAGAGGTAAAAGATGAAATTATTGCCGATATTCAAAGAAAATTAAAATCCAGAAAGATAAAACTACAGGATTACGCGTCCAGATATTATGATGTGCTGCAGGAAAAAGTTCCTTTGGCAGGAACGGTAAATTCAGATAAGTTTGTTATTACTAAAAACGGGCATTCCGTTACGGTACAACAGTATGCATTAGACAAAAATAAAGAAAATCCGGAACTGGTATTTGAGAAAACATATGATGACTCCAAAACCAAAGAACTTTGGATCTATGGGTTGGAAGATGATGATATGTATGAAGTTTCAGGAGACGGCAGACCTAAGATGAACATCAGATTGATCGGAGGTTACAACCATGATACATATACTGTTGCCGATGGAAAAAAAGTGAAGATTTATGATTTTAAATCTCAAAAAAACACCTACCATGCCGGTACAGCTGCTAAAAAGATATCTGATGATTATGATATCAATACTTACAATTATAAACATCCGAAATACAACTTCTTTGCTGGATATCCCAATGCAGACTATAACCCTGATGACGGGGTGATACTAGGCGTTTTGGCTAATTATACCGTAAACAATTTCATCCGCGATCCTTACACCCAGAAGCATAGTCTGAAAGCTGACTTCTACACGGCGACAGGAGGATTTAACCTGGTGTATAAAGGAATTTTCAAAAAAGCGATTTCAGGATGGGATTTCAATCTTGATGCAGCATATACTACTCCTCATTTTTCACAAAACTTCTTCGGACTGTCCAACGAAAGTCCTTATGATAAAGAAAATACAGAAAGAGAATATAACAGAACCAGAATTTCAAAATTCAGTTTTGCACCTTCTATTTCTAAAAAAAGCTGGCTGAATCTGCAACATCAGTTTCAACTGACTTTCGAGGATAATAAAGTCCAGAGAAACGGCGACCGATTTGTAGATCACTCATCGGATGTAAGACCCGAGGTTTTCAAAAGCCAGCAGTTTGCGGGAGCCAATTATACATTCAGCTTTAAAAATATGGACAACAAGGCTTTCCCAACCTTGGGGATGGAGCTTTTAGTGAATGCGAACTGGAAAACCAATGTATCCAATTTTGATAAGAACTTTTTGATTTTAAACGGAACACTTACCATAGACCACAGAATTGACAAAAGAGGAATGTTTGTTTTTGCAAACTCAAGCAATGGAATGTGGATTAATAATAATAATTTTGAATTCTATCAAGCGGCAGCTATCGGTGGAAATAATGGTATGAGAGCTTTTAGAAATGACCGTTTTTCAGGAAGATCTTATTTTACGAATAATTCTGAAGTCCGTTGGGACTTCGGCAGAGTGCGGAATAATATTGTTCCCGCCAATATGGGAGTTCTGGTAGGCTATGATTTCGGACGTGTCTGGAACAATGGTGAAGATTCTAGAAAATGGCACCAGTCTGTAGGAGCAGGATTCTGGCTAAGCATTGTAGATATGTTCTCAGCAAGGCTGAACTATTTCTATGGTTCTGATGGCGGAAGAATTTCAGCCGGTATAGGCATGAATTTTTAACATCAATTTGAAGGGTTCTTAATTCCTTCATCTTTAAAACATATAATAATCCCCACAAAATAAATTTTGTGGGGATTATATTTATAATGAAAACCGGTAAACTTTTCCGCCGGTGTCCTTATCTTTTTCATCGGCAATCAGCAGGGTTTTATCATCCAGAAAAACAACTCCTTCTTTTTGCGAATTGTGATCTAACGGAATTTTCTGGATTTTCACCTTGCTAAAATCATTAGCTGAAAAACCTGTAAGCAAATGGATATTTTTATGATTCAACAGAACAATACGGTCTTTCGTACTGTTGATGGAAGCAGATGTAATGACCGCATCGCTATATTTCCCGTCAAGCTTTAAGGTAGCGATCAATTTTGCTTCAAAATCTCCTTCTTTATTAGGAACCTGAAAAACTAAGAAAGTGCCGTCAAAACCTTTGCTTCTATTTTTGGTAAAGAGATAAAAATTTCCGTCCATTTCTACGAAAGCCTCACAATCATATAACCAATTTGATTTTTTTGGAGGAAATTCTGTTTGTCCTTCATAATGAAATTTTGTAGTCTGGGTGACCTGTGTTGTAGTTTGAGAAGCATCTTTCAGGTCTATTTTCAAAATAGCAAGATCCTTTCTTTGGTTATCATTATTACCAAAATCACCGATATAGATATTTCCTGTGGCATCAGTAATAATTTCTTCCCAATCTGTATTTTCAGCATTTTCCACTAAAACATCGGCAATTAATTTACCCTGACGATCAAGTCCGTATACCCTGTTTTTATTTCCCTGATCTTCTATCGTCCAGATTGTTTTTTTATCTTTTGACAACGCAATTCCGGAAACTTCTTTTAGTTTTTTAGGAAGAGCAAATTCCACTTTGAGAGCTTCATCTTTAGGTGGATCCTGAGCTTTAGGATTGCAGCTCCATAAAAAGAATGCGGATAAAATAACAGTGCGCAACATATCTATATTTTTATTTTTCTAACTGAATATACGGATATCGTACATTTTCTCTAAGATATCAATAATCTATAAGTTTTTTATTTTAAGAAAGCAGCAGTTTAGCTTTTTCCCAAAGAACATCCATTTCTTCAAGCGATAAGTCTGCCAGCTTTAGATTTTCTTCATCAGCCAGCTTTTCCATTTTCTGAAATCTTGAAATAAATTTCAAATTGGTTCTTTCTAGCGCCGAATCCGGATTAATCCCGGAAATTCTGGCGTAATTAATCAATGAGAAAAATACATCACCCAATTCCTGTTCTTTTTTATCAAGATCGGTCTCGGCATGGAATTCTGCAATTTCTTCATCTACTTTTTTCCAGGCATCTTCTGCATCATGAAATTCAAAACCGATTCCTTTTACCTTATCCTGAATTCTGTACGCTTTTACCAAGCTTGGAAGGCTTTTAGGAACACCGCCTAAAATCGAAGTATTTCCTTCTTTCAGTTTTAGTTTTTCCCAATTCTTTTTTACTTCCTCCTCGTCTTTCACTTCTGTATCTCCGTAAATGTGCGGATGGCGGAAAATCAACTTCTCATTCAGGGAATTGATCACATCTGCCATATCAAAACTGTTTTTCTCGGAACCAATTTTAGCATAAAAAACCAGATGAAGAAGGACATCGCCCAATTCTTTTTTAATTTCATGCAGATCATCTTTCAGAATAGCATCTGAAAGTTCATAAGTTTCCTCTAGAGTTAAATGTCTCAGTGACTCTAAGGTCTGTTTTTGATCCCAGGGACATTTTTCCCGCAGATCATCCATGATATCGAGTAATCTTCCGAAGGCGTCGAGCTTTTCCTGTTTTGTATTCATAGGTATTGAGCGTTCAAGGCACAAATTTAAGGTAATCTTTATGAATTACTGTTCTTTTGTCCTGAAATTGAAGATTTGTATCGTCATACAAAGGATTCAAAATGCAAGAATATTTTAACAGCAGTAAAACAAAAAACCTTGTCACTGAACGTGACAAGGTCTTTATTTTGAAATTCAGATTATGAATTATCCTTTTTTAGTGTGAGTGCTTTTTGGAGCTCCTTTCGCTGCTGCAGTAGCTTTTACTTTAGGAGTTACCGGCTTTTCTGCTTTTGGAGCTACTTTTTTAGTTGCTTCTTTTTCAAGGCTTACTTCTTCCTGTGCAGGATCTAATGTTTCAGGTTCTGCTTTTACGAAGCTTTCAGGAGTAATATATCCTGCTTTGTGCAAGATGTTATACCATTGAGCTAATTTTTTGATATCGGAAGCATATACTCTTTCTGTATCGTAGTTAGGAAGAGAAGCACCCATAAAATCTTTTAAATCAGATTCAGAAGATTTATGAGAAATTGTTTCCTTGTAATCATGATTTTTAGCAATATTTTCAAAAACTTCGAACAAAGGTACTTCTTTATCAAAAGTAAACATTGCAATATTGTCTAACAAGCTAACCTGGCTAGAATTTCCAATGCTCACTTTCTTTTTTGAAGTAACATCTTCAATAATAAACCCGTTTCTTAATTGAGAAACTAATTTGTAAAGTCCTGGTTTTCCAGAAATTGAAATTATTTTTTCTAACAACATAATTTTATTTTTTGTAAATTCAGCAATCCGCCTATTGCTTTTTGCCCTGTATTATTTTTTACTTTAATGTTTATATTTATTTTGGAAATCTCATTTTATAATTGATGCTTACATCACCCTGAGAGATCTTTGTAAGTTTACCTTTTACCAGCTTCTTTTTCAAGGCACTTAAATGGTCGGTAAACAAAACCCCTTCAATATGATCATACTCATGCTGAATTACGCGGGCTCTAATATCGGAAAAAGTTTCTGTATGTTTTACAAAATTTTCGTCATAATATTCAATAAGGATTGTTCCTTTTCTCTTTACATCCTCTCTTACATCAGGAATAGAAAGACAGCCTTCATTGAATTTCCATTCTTCACCTGATTCTTCAAGAATCTGGGCATTGATGAAAACTTTTCTGAAGTCTTTCAACTCATCCTTAATATCCTCATAATCTTCATCCTCCGCAAGAGGGGTCACATCGATTACAAACAGGCGGATATCAAGCCCCACCTGAGGTGCTGCAAGCCCAATGCCGTTGGCACTGTACATGGTATCGAACATGCTCTCTACAAGTTCTTGCAAATTGGGATAATCTTTGTCTATATCTTTGCCTACTTTTCTCAAAACAGGATCCCCAAAGGCTCTTATCGGTAAAATCATCTTGTTCTTTGTTCTAAAAAATTCTGCAATATGATGGTTGCACTTACTTTATCTATTAATCCCTTCTCTTGTCTCTTTTTTTTGCTTTTCCCACTTTGAGAAATAAAAAACGAGGCCATTTTGGAGGTAAATCTTTCGTCAAAACGGTGGACAGGAATATCAGAAAATTCTTTTGTAAATTCTTCAATAAATTTTAGAATATCCGTTTCCACTTCGGAAATATTTCCCTTCAAATCTACAGGAAGTCCTAGGACTACGTCGTCTACTTTGTTTTCACTGAAATATTTATTTAAAAATACCAGCAGTGATTTTGTTTCCACAGTATCTAGGCTGCTTGCTATAATTTGCATATCATCCGTTACAGCGATGCCACAACGAGCCTTTCCGTAGTCTATTGCAAGGATTTGTCCCATAAGTCTGCAAATTTAGTAAATTTTAATGATTTTATTCACAACGCAGTTTTTTTATATAAATCATGTTTTATTCCATTATTTTTTTTATAATTTTAATCTTCCAAAAAACGATAATATGAAGAAACTCATCCTCGTAAGACATGCAAAAAGCGACTGGCCGGAAGAAACGGAGGACTTTGACAGACCATTGGCAGACAAGGGTTTAAATGATGCAATGCATATGTCCAGATTTATGAAAAGCAATGATATTTCGATTGATTATTTGGTCTCCAGTCCGGCAGTCCGGGCACTGCATACATGCGAAGTTTTTAATCAAACCTATCAGCTTAACTGCATCACTGATGAGAAACTTTATAATCCATCGGAAAGAAATTTCGAATCGGTGATCTACAGTCTGGATGACAGTCATGATTCTGTTGCTATTTTTTCCCATAACAACGGAATTTCCAATTTTGCAAACTCTATTTCTGAGGATATTTTCCATTTTCCTACTTGCGGCGTGGCCGGTTTTGAGATTGACTGTGATTCATGGGCTGAATTTGATGGTGCCAGAAAAAAATTATTATTCTTTTATGAACCCGGGAAAATTTAGTTTTGCTTCAAAGATTTTCTACGAAGCCATTCCATTACAATAAAAAAGCTCCAACAGATGTTGAAGCTTTTATTTTTTTGGCTAAAAGCCATTTGATTTATCTTTTATTTATTGAATGGGCTAAAACCTACTTCTAATGAATATGATATCCGAATCCTGTGAATATAGATTGGCTGGCTTTACCCATTATTTTCTTTTCAGATCCAGGTCATCAAAATCAAAGCTGAAATCCGTAACGTCTGAAATGGCTTTCAGTTTTGCAGATTCTGCCTTTCCGTTTTCATCATAGTTAAAAATAATATAGGCATCGGCATCATAGCTTCTGTCATCCCATTTTATAATGAAAGAATTGTTTGAATAGGGCAATAATTCTCCTTTTAATCTTGGAGAATTAATACATGAAATCCTGTAAGTACTTCCCTGCTGAACAATTTCTACATCTCCGAACCATACATCATTGTATTTTCCTGCAAACTGTTCTGCTTTAGGCTGGCTGTTCTTTTCCTTTTTAAAGGCTTCAGATTTAGCGAATGCTTCTTTCTTCTGCTTTTCGTAGAATGCTTCGTTTTTAGTCATTCTCTCCCCGTAGGTTTTCAGCCAGTTTCTGTCTGCAATTGCCAAGTAAGAATCTTTGACCGTATTGGTTATTGTATTAAATGCAGCTCCAGATTGCTGGTTTGTTAATACGACAATCCCTAATTTAAGATCCGGAATCAGGGTAAACTGCGTAACAGTTCCAATCAATCCGCCCGTGTGCTGTATCTGTTTGTGACCTTTAACATCACTCAAGAACCAGCCCATTCCATATCCGTAAAAACTTGTGTCATATGGATTTTTAGCGGCTACACCATTTGGAATCTGTAAACTCCAAAGCTGCTGTACATTTTTATCTGAAACCAATTTTTTGCCATCTTTTGTAGTAAAATTATTCATCAGGAACTCTGCCCAGGTAGTCATGTCTTTGATATTACTCATAATTCCTCCGGCTGCATTCGCGGTTTCATTCCAATCATGAGGAACGGCAATCGATTTTCCGTTTACGGGAGCATGAGCATCAATTTTATTGGTTACGGCTTTTGCCCTGTTATAGCTTCCGAAGCTGGAGGTCATTCCTACCGGTTTCATAATTCTCTGTTCTATAAATTCAGCCCAGCTCAACCCGGAAATCCTGTGGATAACTTCTCCGGCAACTATGAACATGATATTATTATAATCCAATATGGTTCTGAAAGGATTCTCCGGTTTCAGATATCTTACGTTATGTACGATATCATTTACAGACAGATTTCCTCCTTCAGGAAAAAACATCAAATCGCCCTGTCCTAATCCCAATCCTGCTCTATGGGTTACCAGATCTTTAATGGTAACATTTTGCGACACATAAGGATCATACATCTGAAATTCAGGAATATATTTAGATACTTTATCATCCCAGTTCAGTTTACCTTCATCTGCTAAAATCGCTAATGCTGTACAGGTAAAACCTTTTGAATTGGAGGCAATACCAACCAAAGTGGTATCATCCATTGACTGTTTAGACGTTAAAGAACGAACCCCAAATCCTTTTGAATAGATCAGTTTACCGTCTTTAATTACTCCTACAGACATTCCAGGGACGTCAAATGTTTTTAAGGTATTTTGGATAAGCTCGTCGAGTTTCTTTTCTTCCACCTGCGCAAAAGAGACCAAGGAGAAAAGAATAAAGAACAAAGAAAAGGTTTGCCTCATAGTTTTAAATTTTCTCAAAGGTAATGAATTCACTATTTATTAAGTACATTTGAAGTTTACCCTAACAACAAAAATTAAAGTAAAGACTATTTCTATCAGGCACAAACATGGAATATAAAGACCCACCGGTCCGGCAGCATTGATCAGATCAATCTGTAAAATTTGCTCGTTCCTAAGGCTGTCTTTTTATTTTTTGATTCCATGTAACAAAAAATAAATCTTTCTTAACTTTGCAAAAAAGTGCTGATGACTAAAATACTTCTCCTCTCCGACTCCCATTCTTATATAGATGACCGAATTTTAGAATATGCCCAACAGGCTGATGAAATATGGCACGGTGGAGATTTTGGAAATATGGAAGTTATTGAGCAACTTGAAAAAATCAAGCCTTTGAAGGGGGTGTACGGAAATATTGATGAAGCCAAGATCCGTTCTGAATTCCCGGAAGTCAATCGTTTTTTTTGCGAAAATGTAGAGGTATTAATGATTCATATCGGGGGATATCCTGGAAAATATTCTCCTTTAGCTAAAAAGGAAATCGAGGAAAAAGCTCCAGCTTTATTTATTTCAGGGCATTCTCACATTTTAAAAGCTATGTTTGACAAAAAGAATAATCTTCTCCACCTGAATCCCGGAGCCTGCGGAAAACAGGGATGGCATACCACCAGAACTATGATGCGCTTCGTTATCGATGGGGCAGAAATAAAAGATCTGGAAATTATTGAACTGGGGCCAAAGTCTTAATTATTAATCTTATTACAGCATATCTATACACTATATTATATGAAGATTGGAGATAAAGTTTCAGCATTGGATGAAGATTTAAGCGGAGTAGTGACTTCGGTTAACGGAAATATTGTGGTTTTCAAGGATGAATATGGATTCACCTATCAATATCCCAAAGAAAAATTGGTTCCGAAAAATCCATCTTTGTATGAAAATATTCCTATTGTAAAAAAGGCTGAACCTCAAAAAAACACTTCTAAAAAGCATCAAAAGAACGGCCTTGTGTTGGATCTTCATTTTCATAACTTAGTTAAAAATCCACAGGATTACGACAGCTATGAAAGACTTTTCCTTCAAAAAGAAAAACTGATGGAAATTTTACAGTTTTGCAGAAAACACAACCTGAAACGTCTTGAGATTGTTCATGGAATTGGAGACGGCATTCTTCAGAAAATGGTGCTGGATGTTTTGGAAAGCCAGAGAGGACTGGATTTTTATAACAAGGAAATACTTCACCATCAATCAGGTGCTGTTATGGTAGAATTTCACTAAATTTGCATTAATTGAAATATGAACGTACTTAATTTACTTTTTACCAAAGACGGATTAATCTACCAGATTGCTAAAAACAAAAGCATTTTGGAGGAAAAGTCTTATTTCGTTACCGAAGAAACTCCTGAAAATCTTATTGAAGAGAAGTTGGATGAAATTCTTATCAAGCAAAGGTTCGATGAAATCCAGGTGGTTTCAGCACTGAATCATTTTACTTTAATGCCTGAAGGATTTTCGGAACATGAAGTTGGATTTGAGCTGATCGCTTATAATGCTCCCGTGGATAAGGAAAAAGAAGAGCTGATGCTTTCTGTAAATAAGAAGTTCGGCGTGCAGTTTTATTATACTTTTCCGAAAAACTTTTATAAAAAAATTAAAGAACTGGCTATTCCGGTTCATTTTAATTTTTCGGGAGAGAAATTCTTAAACTCGATCAATAATAAAAATAACAAAGAAATTCATATCAATCTGTATCATAATCAGTGTGAGTTTTTCGCCATTGATCATAAAAAAGTAATCTTATACAACAATCTGGATGTGAATTCAGAAGTTGATTTTCTTTATTTCGTGATGTTCACCTTAAGCAAAATAGGTTTTGGAATCAATGAAACCAACTTCTATACGTATGGAGAGACTACGGAAAATGAAACTTTTCTCTCTGAACTCCAGAAATTCGTAAAGAATCTCAAAATTGTGTATGATAATATTCCTAATAAGAATTTCATTTTGAACTAAATAAAAAAAGGAATGCGTGGGCATTCCTTTTTTATAGTATGGAAGGGCTTACCTCTTAAAACAGAGTATATCCAAAAATTACCGAAAAGTTTTTGTATTTGCTTTCCATAGAAGTTCCTCCGGGAAGCATATCTCTTTTAGAATTGATTCTGAATTCCACATTATACCTATCTGCATATTTGTAGCCAATTCCAAAGGCCATATTCATCGAAGATTTCAGGCCTGGCTTTACAAAAGTATTGTCATATTCTAATTTTGATTTTCCTAAAACAGCATCAAATACCCCTAAAGCATTCACGAAAATTTTAGAGTTCTTATCTAGGAACATGTAATATCTTAATCCTACAGGCAATTCTATTGAAGAGTATTTTATTCTAACGCCTCTATTAGTCGCTGCATCCAATATTTTGTCAGCGTTGTAGTATTGGTAGGTAGGCTCTATAATAACTGCTAATTTATTATTATTAAAAGGCAAAACAAACTCGCCTTCAACTCCAAAACGAAAAGAAGTTTTGTTATCAAAATTGGCATTATAGAAATCTGGCATTACAGTGCTCTCCACAGAATAAGATGAGAAATTAATTCCTGGTCTCAGGGTCACGTGAAACAGATTCTTCTTTTCTGATTCTGTAATACTTTGATAATTTACACTTCCGCCATTACAAGAATTTGCTTTCGTGAAAAACACAGTCAGATCCTTTGTAGTATATTTTAACACTCCTATTTCCTTTTCAATAACTTCATTGCAGGTCTTTACTTCTTTAAGCTGATTTCTGTACTCATTATTTTCAGCTACTTTGTTATCATCAATAAAATACTTTTTATAGATTAAGGGAACTACCACTCCCTGATCTACCTGATAGAAAAACAATTTTGAAGTCGCTGAATTATATTCGTAAAGATTGGTATCTCCCTGAACAAGCGTTTTTAGAAATACAGTTTCTTCAGTGTATATCGGTGCTTTTTCCGTAGACAATGAACTTACAAAAGTGGAAGAATTATCAATATTCACTTTCGACTTCACATATTTTACTTTGTCATCAATTTCGAATGATTTTACAGTACTGATTCTTAGTATTTCTGATTTGGAAGATTCCGAAGACTTAAATTCAAACTGTGTTGGGTTATTTTTCCAATCAAGATTTTTAATGAAACCTTCTACTTTTTGATCTTTCTCCGTAACATAAGATCCTTTTCCAAAAGAATTTTGAGCAAAAGAATTAATGAAACAACATAATGTTAGAAAAAAGAATGTCTTTTTATTCATGGTATAATTTTTAAGGATGCAAAAGTATATATTTAATAAAATAAAACAGACTTTTATTTTTAATAATTAACTTTGCAGCATGTATAGAATAATTTCAGGCCGATGGAAAGCCAAAAAAATAGCCGCTCCTAAAAATTTTGATGTAAGACCGACCACTGATTTTGCAAAAGAAGCTTTGTTCAGCATTTTGGAAAATAAGTATGACATGCAGTCGATAGCTGTTTTGGATCTTTTTGCCGGAATCGGGTCTATTTCTTTAGAATTTGCTTCGAGAGGGTGTAAGGATATAACTTCGGTAGAAATGAATCCCAAGCATACCAGTTTTATCAACTCTACCGCTGCTGAGTTGGATATGAGTCTGCAGGTGAATGTACAAAGAGGCGATGTCTTCGACTGGCTGAAAAAATTCAGAAACAGAAAATCTTTTGAGATTGTTTTTTCTGATGCACCTTTCGAGATGGAGGAAAAAAAATACTACGAATTAATCTCTTTGGTACTTAATAATAAATACCTGAAAGAAAACGGAGTTCTTATCATCGAGCATCAAAGCAGAATGAAATTTGAACATCCCAATTATGTGGAAACAAGAAAATACGGAAACATCGGTTTCAGCTTTTTTGATCCTAATAAGGAAGAAAATACAACCATAGAATAATCAGGAAACTTTTTTCTTGATTATTTTTTTTGAATTTTCAGAAGCTTCAATTCCCCATTTCGTAATCGCATTTACAACAGGCAGTAATGTTTTTCCAAAATCCGTTAACGAATATTCTACCATCAATGGCGGCTTTTTGGTGTAAACCTTTCTATTGATAATTCCGTCTTCCTCCAGTTGTTTTAATTGAAGACTTAGTGTTCTTTCTGTAATGGTGGGGATTAATTTTCTTATTTCATTATATCTCTTGGGCTCATCCAACAAATAAACCAAAATAACAGCTTTCCATTTTCCGCCTATAAATTTCATGGTCACACTGGTGCAGCATGGGTAATCTTTGTTATCTATTGTATACATTTTTATACTATTTTATACTATCATTTTATACCGTTATTGCAAAGTTAATAAACTTAAATTAATTTTGTAACTATAAAAAATATAGTATACATATTATGAACTTTTTAGAAAAAATGAAATCAAGATATACCGTTAAAAAGTATAATCCACAAGAGAAAATCAGTGAAGATAAAATTCAACAGCTGAAAGAAATAGTACAGCTAAGCCCATCTTCCATTAACAGCCAGCCATGGAACTTCGTTTTTGTAAGCGATCCCGATGTCAAGGAAAAATTAGGTGAGGCATCGTACTGGAATAAAGAAAAAATAGTGGAGAGCAGCCATCTCATTGTTTTCAGAGTTTTAAAACATTCCGAAGATTTTGAGAAACAAATTGAAGGAAGATTACCGGAAGGTTCCGTCAATTTTTACAAAAATTTTGTAAAAACAAAAGGAGAAGCTGCGATCAAATCATGGATGGGCCACCAGGTTTATCTTTCCCTGGGAGTTTTACTTGCTGCATGTGCTGAAATGGGAATAGATTCTACCCCGATGGAGGGAATAGATCCCGATCAGTACGATATCATTTTAAATAATGAAAAATATGAAACTTTATTTGCTGTAGCGCTCGGGATTAAAGCTGAAAATGACAGCAATCAACCCAATATAACGCCTAAAACAAGACAAAGCAAGGAACAGGTCATTGTAGAACTGTAATAAAAAAGACTCATTGAATGAGTCTTTTTTTATATTCGATATGTAGATTTACTTATTGTTGATGTATTATAAAACTTTCAGTTCCAAATCAATGGTTTTTCCAAAGAACTTTTTAGAAATTTTCTCAAAGTTTTTGGTAAGGTCAGAAAGGTAGAAATGATAATTAGGCTTCTGATTATGCTGATTCAGGAGGTTGTATTTATCGAGAATGATCTTCAAATGATTGGCTACAATATTTGGAGAATCAATAACCCGCACACGGTTTCCGTAATATTGTTTGATCTCATCAATCAGTAAAGGATAATGTGTACATCCTAAAATCAGGGTTTCAATATTTTTCAGTTTGCTATTGCTTAAATAATTATAGATAATGGCATGCGTAATCGGATGGTTTTTGAAACCTTCTTCAATAGCAGGAACCAATAATGGGGTCGCCAGCTCATCTACTTTAATCCACTTATTATGTTTCCTGATGCTTTTTTTGTAAAGCCCTGAATTCACCGTTGCTTTGGTAGCAATGACTCCAACATTCGTGTGAATTTCATAAGATACTTTTTCAGCTACAGGGTTGATTACGTCTATCACCGGAATCTTACCTGCAACAGACTGCATGACCTCACTCAAAGCATTAGCAGTTGCCGTATTGCAGGCAATGACAATAGCTTTACAGTTTTGCTCGAGCAAAAAATTGGTGATCTTGGTAGAATATTCAATGATGGCTTCCTTAGATTTTTCACCATATGGAAGATGCTTGGTATCTCCAAAATAGATCAGATCTTCGTTCGGAAGTAATCTTTTGATTTCTTTAGCTACCGTCAAACCTCCCACTCCGCTATCAAAAATCCCGATAGGCTGGCTTGACGAAAGATGCGAATAATCTTGTTTTTTAGTTTTCAAATGAGCTGAGATTTGTACAAAAATACGAAGATTTTAGATTTTAGATTCCAGATTTTATACTTTATTTACAACCATGGCTTCAATTAACAAATAACATACATTAAAATTGATATAAGCTTTATAAATGGAACGATATACTCCTGTTGAGGATAAAAATATTATACTATAAACAGGTCGGAGGCAATTCCATCTGCCATAAACCAATGCTTTTCCGGAATTTTGAGATGATTTTTTTCAATAATCAAAATGCCTTCTTCTAATTTCGATCTTATTTCACGTTGAAATTGTTCAAGAATCCGGTCTGAAAATTTATTATTCAGACTTTCAAGGTCAACACCCCAAATTGTTCGCAGCCCAATCATGATCATTTCATTGAACTGATCTTCCTGGGAAAGGACTTCTTCTTCTTTAGCCAAAGCATTAAAAGTTAATTTTTTATTATACTGCTGATTATTGGCTACGTTCCAGCTTCGCACATCAAAACCGTTGTATGAGTGTGCAGACGGACCTATTCCCAAATATTCTTTATACTTCCAATATGCAGAATTGTGTCTGGAATAAAAACCCGGTTTTGCAAAATTAGAAACTTCATAATGCTCAAAACCATTCTCTTTTAAGAAGTCTGATAAATAATAAAATTCTCTATTCTGCTCTTCTTCTTTAGGTTTGGCAACTTTTCCTTTTAAAATCCAGTCGTTTAACGCGGTTTTAGGTTCTACGGTCAAAGCATATGAGGAAATATGAGGTACTTCCAAAGCAATTGTTTTTTTCAGATTTTCTTTCCAGATCTCAAGATTGGAAGTCGGTGAACCGTAAATTAGATCAATACTTAAATTTTCAAATCCAAAATCCTGTGCTCTTTTTATGGAGCCTTCCGCATCAGCAGCATTGTGAGCTCGATTCATGAACCTAAGATCTTCATCAAAAAAGCTCTGTGTACCTATTGAAAGTCTATTGACCGGTGAATTGGATAGTTGTTTGAGAAAGTTCTTATCCAGATCATCAGGATTTGCTTCCAAAGTAATCTCTATATCTTTTTCAAAACTGAAATACATCAACACCTCATCTATTAAGGAATTGATTTCGTCTGCAGAAAGAATAGAGGGTGTTCCGCCTCCAAAATACAGAGACTGCAGGGATTTATTTTCGAGTTCATCTTTCCTGAGAAAAATTTCTTTCTTCATGGCAGCAAGCATTTCATCTTTAAACTGTAAAGAGGTTGAAAAATGGAAATTGCAGTAGCTGCACTTCTGTTTGCAGAAAGGGATGTGAATATATATCATAAAAAAAGCTCTGAAAAATTCAGAGCTCAAATTTATTTAAATTAAATTGATTAATATCTAAATCCTCTATGATTAATAAAGTTATCAAAGTTATAACCAAGACCTAGCATGAAGCTATTTCCTCCATACGTCTGAATGTCAGACATTCCTAAATTATAGGTGGCTCCGATCATAAATTTGTTGAATCTTACTTTAACAATCGGGGAAATACTCAGCTGTTGGCTGTCAAATCTGTTCTGAACAGATCGGTAACTTACCCCAAAAGAGAATGCGTTGATCTCATTCGCGAAGGTAGCCATTAAATTGTAGTCTACCATTCTCGTTGAGTTTGTATTTAAATTCACCAATACTGATGGTGTTAAAGCAATATTATCTGCAATATTCCAGTTATATCCAAGGTTCAGGAAGAATTTGATTGGAGAAGGCTCATAGTTATTAACGATAGAAGCATCGTTGCTTAGTGCGATATCGTTTACAGAAACACCTCCAAAGATATTTTTATAGGTTGCCGCCAAACCAAAGTTTGCGTAAGCCATGAAGATGTTACTCTCATTACCCTGCAATAAAGGGTCTCCACCATCTTCCGTGTTAATTTTTGAATAATCAAAATTCATATTATATAAGCTTACACTGGTACCGAAAGAGAACTGATCTTTTCTGTCTCCTTCACTACTTAATGGAATAAAATATGAAGCACCTGCTGTAATACCTCCAGCAGAAATAGGCCCATTGCTGTCTCTGAACACAGAAATACCAGCCCCCACTCTATCGAAGATATTCGCATTAATCCCTATTGACTGAACATTTGGGGATTCGCTAAACTTTGAAAATTGTTGTTGATAATTGGCGTTGAGCTGTACGTAATCTGTCTTTCCGTATTGAGCTGGGTTGAACAGGAACTCACCATCCAAAAGATATTGCTGATAGTATGGTAGTGATTCTTGTGCTTTGTATGCATTCGACAAAAGAGCTAAACATACGATAGCATATAGTTTTCTCATAACAAATCTTGATTTCAATTCAACAAATATAAAAAAATTCTCAATATATTTTTAGTTTTCTAAATAAATTCTCCATTTTTTTACAGCATCCGTCATATCTTGAGGCATTGGGCTCTCAAAATACAATTCCTTTTTCGTGGTTGGGTGTATAAATCCTAAAGTGTGGGCATGAAGCGCATGTCTGGGCAAAATATCAAAAACATTTTTGATAAACTGCTTATACTTAGGGAGGTTAACTCCACGCAAAGGGGTATGTCCTTCATACCGTTCGTCATTAAACAAAGTATGGCCGATGTGTTTAAAATGTGCCCGAATTTGGTGGGTTCTTCCTGTTTCCAGTTTGCATTCCACCCAAGTCATATACCGGAACCTCTCTAAAACCTTGTAGTGGGTCACCGCATGCTTGCCGTGGCTCCCGTCTTCATACACGGACATCTGCATCCTGTTTTTAGGGTGCCTGCCGATATGGCCCTTTATGGTGCCTTCATCTTCCTGCAGATTTCCCCATACAAAAGCCCAGTATAATCTTTTGGTGGTTCTGTTAAAAAACTGCTTGGCCAAAAAGCTTAAGGCATATTCATTTTTAGCAATTACCAGAAGTCCGGAAGTATCTTTATCGATCCGGTGAACCAATCCTACTCTGTCAAGGTCAGATTTAGCTCCGTTTTTTTCAAAATGAAATGCCAGGGCATTTACTAAAGTTCCATCCCAGTTTCCAAAACCAGGATGTACGACCATACCCGGTTCTTTATCTACCACCACAAGATCATCATCTTCATATATTATATTGATCGGGATATCCTGAGGGATGATTACATTTTCTCTTGGAGGATGGGCAAGAAGCACAGAGATCTGATCTCCGGGTTTCACGCGGTAGTTCTGCTTTACAGGAAGTCCGTTTACTACAACATTTCCTGCTCTGCAGGTTTGGGAAATTTTATTTCTTGAGGAGTTCTGTCTGTATATTAATAAGAATTTATCAATTCTCAGCGGCTCCTGCTTATTATCAACAGTGATATTAAGATGTTCATATAATCCTTTATTTTCCTCATCGATATCTACGCTATCAATCATTCCGGAATCTAATAATTCTTCATCTAAAAAATCCTCGTTATCTTCTGCCATTCTTTTTTATTTTACGCAAAAGGCTTCAACGTTTTGAAAGTTGAAGCCTATATTTTTATAATAATTGTATGCTATTCTACTACTACCTTTTTAGCTTTTGGCTTTTGAACAGGCTGCTGCGGTGTAGTGGAAGCAGCTGGTTTATGGGTAGTTCCTGTATTGGCAGGAGTACTGCTTGCAGGAGTTTTAGCTTTATTTTCTGTTGAAGCTGCCGGTTTGGAAGCTTCTGTTTTCGCAGGCTCCGGTTTGGGAACTTCTTTTTTAGGCACCGGTATTGGAGCAACAGGCACCGGATCATAACTCGGTTCCTCATGTGCCGGAATTTCTTCATAATGTACGGGAGGAAGAGAAGTATCTATCTTCATACGGTATAATGAGTTCAGCTGATCTATTTTTGATCTTAGCTCGGCCGGTGTTTTTTTACTGGCCCAAAGATCTATCTGCATTCCCTGGTCGCGGACATCTCCTGCTGCAGGATCCTGATAGTAAATAATATCAGACTCATCTTTGCTTCCGTCTTCATAATCTACAAGTCCTACTTCAAACATGCTTTTTGCAATAAGTACTCTTGCTTCTTTAACGGTAAGCCCTACAACATTAGGAATTGAAATATTTCTCATAGGACCTGATCCTACTACAACATCAATTATAGAAAATCTAGGAATACGGGTTCCCGGTTTCACAGAGTTTCCTTTATATAATATTCTAAGAATCGCATCTTTTTGAATACTCGGTTCGTAGATGGTATCACCCACCTTAAGACCTACCTGATCCAATCTCTGGAAGGCAAGGCCGGAATATTTATTGATAACGTCCGGAATAGCAATCTGAGCCCAGGTTCTAGGGTTTACTCTTAATCTAATTGTTCTGCCATCCTTGACACGGGAACCCGGCGAAGGATAGACCTGAAGCACCTGGAACGGTCTGTATTTAGGATCATAATTAGCACTGTCTACATCATATTCAAGCCCGGCATCATCTAATATTTTGACAGCATCGTGTACGGATTTATTCACAACGTTTGGAACGGGTACTTCCTGACCATGGTTAGTATGATATTCCAACCAACGAAATGTAAGCCAAACCAACCCCACAAAAACAACGATGGCTACTAATAAGTTCACTAAAACTTTCCAATTGAAAAGTGATTTAAGCATACTAAAAAATACTTTAATTATAACGGCAAATATAGCTAATAATTTTAGAATGTGCTTTTTATTTAACACAATTCATTTTCGAATTTAAAATTTTGGAATTTCCCATATTGCATTGTATAAAATGATTAAATTTGCCTCAATTGATACTATATGATTATGAGCAAAAAACATGTTGCCGTAGTAATGGGAGGCTATTCTGATGAATATGTTGTGTCATTAAAAAGCGGTCAATTAATCTATGATTCTTTAGACAGAGATCTTTATAATGTATACAAAGTCGTCATCCTTAAAGATGAGTGGTATTTTTTAGGAGAAAATGACCAAAAATATGAGATCAACAAAGGAGATTTCTCCGTGACGTTAGATACCCAAGAGCAACTGAAATTTGATGTATGTTTTAATATTATTCACGGAACTCCGGGGGAAAACGGAATACTTCAGGCGTACTGGGATGCTATCGGGCAGACCTATACAGGCTGTGATTTTTATCAGAGTGCTTTAACGTTCAACAAGAAAGATACATTAGCGGTATTATCAAAATATGGAATTCCTTCTGCAAAAAGTGTGTATTTAAGAAAGGGAGAATCTATCAATACAGATGAAATTATAGAAAACCTGGGACTTCCGCTTTTCGTTAAGCCCAATCAGTCCGGTTCATCGCTTGGAATCACAAAAGTAAAAGAGAAATCAGAATTAATCGCTGCTACAGAGGTGGCCTTTAAAGAAGATAATGAGATATTAATTGAAAGTTTTCTGAACGGAATGGAGGTTTCTGTAGGCGTTATTGATTTTAAAGGAGAAACAATTGTTCTTGGCATCACAGAAATTGTTCCTACCAATGAATTCTTTGATTATGAAGCTAAATATGAAGGCGCTTCTGAAGAAATTACACCGGCCAGAATTGACGAAGAGACTACAAAAAGAGTGGAAGAAATTGCTAAAAGAGCATATGATTCTCTGGGAATGAGCGGTTTTTCAAGAAGTGAATTCATTCTGATGGATGGAATTCCTTATATGCTTGAAATGAATACGAATCCGGGATTCTCACCAGCCAGTATTCTTCCCCAGCAAGCCAGACATTACGGAATCTCTGTCACAGACCTTTGTGGAAACGAAGTTGAAAAAGCACTAGCCAAAAAATCAAAGTAAGTATGAAAATTGCTGTATTCCCGGGATCTTTTGATCCTATTACCTTAGGACACTACGACATTATAGAAAGAGCGGCTCCCCTTTTTGATAAATTAATTATTGCAATCGGGCAGAATTCTCAGAAAAAATACATGTTTCCTATAGAAAAAAGGATAGAGTTTATCCAAAATTCAGTGGCAGAATTCCCCAATGTGGAAGTCGATTATTTCGAAGGCCTGACAGTGGATTTCTGCTTTGAAAAAAATGCCCAGTTTATCCTTAGAGGCTTAAGAAATCCCGCCGACTTTGAATTTGAAAAAGCAATTGCTCACACCAACAGAACATTGGCTCATAAAAAGTTAGAAACCGTTTTTTTATTAACCTCATCAGGAAAATCTTTCATCAGCAGCAGCATTGTGAGAGAAATTATTAACCACGGCGGAGAATACGAACTGCTGGTTCCGGATTCTGTACGGGTTGAAAAAGTAATTAAATAAATGATCTCATCGGTAAATGGTAAAAGATTTGCTTACGAGAAATCACAAATCTTTTATCATTTATCACGGATTATCTGCCCATGCACGAACAGTTTAATTTTATCATAGAAGTACTGGGAACCATTTCCTTTTCCATGTCGGGAAGCTTTGCAGCCATGCAGAAGCGTCTTGATCCATTCGGCGTTCTTATTATTGCATTTGTAACTTCCGTTGGCGGTGGAACGGTTAGAGATTTATTACTGGATATTCCTGTGTTCTGGATGCATGATCTGCTTACCTGTGGAGTGATTATTATGACGAGCATATTCACAATGATCTTCAAATCTCTGGAGAAAAATTTTAAGGTTACTTTATTTATTTTCGACAGTTTCGGATTGGGCTTGTTTACCATTATTGGTATTCAGAAAGGACTTAATGTAAATATCCATCCGTTAATATGTATCGGGCTCGGCACCATCACCGGATGCTTTGGTGGGATTATCCGGGATATTCTGCTCAACAGAATTCCTTTGATTTTCAGAAAAGAGATTTATGCCACAGCATGTATTGTAGGCGGTGCGGCATTTTTACTGATGACGAAATTTTCGGCACTTTCCTATACCTTTATTCAGATTTTCACCATTCTTCTGATCGTTGCCATCCGTACTTTTGCGGTGAAATATCACTGGCAGATTCCAAAATTTTATGGACATGACCATAGTTCAGAAATGTAATAAGAATGATCTGAAAACGAATTCACTTTCTCCATCTTTCATTAACATAAAATAAAAAAGCCCTGATAAAATCAGGACTTCCATTTTTCTATAATTACTTTATATTAAGAGAATTTTCCTCTCTGTCTCATATTAGGATTATGCATGTGCTTCTGCATAGAAGGCATTTTCAACTGCTCTTTCATCATTTTGATCTGATCGGTCATCATTCCTGCGCTGTCTAATCTTTTTGCTTCTTCCAATAGCTTCTGCCCTTCCTGTCTCTTCCCTTTAGAAATTGCAGATGCTGCAAGATTTAATGTGGCCATCGCTCTGTCATGCTTCATATTCAATCCATATTCCAGTGCTTTTCTCATTAAAGGTTCTACTTTGGTAGGATGTTCCTGTGCTAGCGTCAGCCCCTGCAGATAGTGGAAATATCCATACTGCGTTTTATGAAGCTGTGCCTGATAGTTGGTAACTCCGCTTAAATATTTTACTGCCTTTTCCATATTCTGCTTTCTCAACTGCCAGAAAGCCAAAAGGATATATTCATTTTTAAAGAAAAGTAAAATAGGCACTGCTGCAAGAAGGAAAACTACGATCCCCCAACCTAAACTTCTTGTAAAAAACATCATATAAAGCCCGGCAAGTATAAGAAGTGCTGCTACTACAATTTTTATGTACTTATTCATTATTAAATTAAAATTTAGAAGTGCAAAGATAATAAATTTAAGGTTTAAAGTTTAAGGTTCGGCTTTTAAAGCTTCACAATCTCTCTTATTCTGTAAACCTGATCTTATAAACTGAGATTAAGCCTTTTTAACATCAACTCTCTCAAAAGTTTGAAAACAAAAATCGTAAGGATTCTTTTCATCTTTCTCGTGGCATACCTCATTGGTTTTCTTCCATATTTTCAGGTCGATTTTCGGAAAAAACGTATCTGCTTCAAGTTCTGCGTCTACTACCGTAACTTCAAGCTTATCTGCGATATCCATCGTTTGTTTGTAAATATTTCCGCCTCCGATGATGAAAACATTTTCATCGATTTTCTTGGCAAATTTCACCGCTTCTTTGATACTGCCAACGATTAAAACCCCTTCTTCAAACCAATCTCCTTTTCTTGAGATAACAATATTCGTACGGTTAGGAAGTACTTTTCCGATACTTTCGAAAGTTTTTCTTCCCATAATCACAGGATATCCGGAAGTAGTATCTTTAAAATGTTTGAGATCTTTCGGAAGATGCCAAAGCATTTGATTACCGGAACCAATCCCGTTATTTTTCCCTATCGCTACTACAATTGTTACCATTAAAATAATTTTCTGCAAAATTAGTACATAATTTGTATATTTGACTTAGCACAAAAAAAAATTAAAAAAATAAATTATGAAAAACAAAGGCTGTCTAAGCGCCGGAACGATCGGTATTGCTCTTCTTATCATTGTTGCTGTTATCTTTTTCTGGGGTAAAAGCGGATACAATAATTTTGTACAAAAAGAACAGGATGCCAATACTAAATGGTCTAATATAGAAACCGTTTATCAAAAAAGAGCTAACCTGATTCCGAATTTAGAGAGAACGGTAAAATCATACTCAAAATTTGAACAGGAAACTTTAACGAAAGTAATTGAAGCCCGTTCTAAAGCGACCTCTATTAACATTGATCCTACGAATATGACAGAAGCGGATCTTGCTAAATTTCAGGCAGCACAAGGAGAATTATCCGGATCACTAAGCAGATTAATGGCTGTGGTAGAACAATATCCTAATCTAAAAGCAGATCAGCAGTATATCAATTTCCAAAGAGAATATATTGCCATTGAAAACAGCATAAGAACTGAAACAGTATATTACAACACCAGTGTTCAGGATTATAATACGACTATTAAACAGTTTCCGAATAATATTCTGGCTAATTTCACAAACTTTAAAGAAAAACCTTTATTCAAAGCTGAAGCAGGCGCTAATAAAGCCCCTGATGCTTTCACAGAATAATGAGCAACTTTTTAACCAATCAGCAATTAGCTTCTTTGGTGGAAGCAATCCAGTCTGCAGAACAGCATTCTACAGGCGAGATCAGAGTGCATATTGATTCCAATACAGAAGATCATCACGCAGAAACTGCATATCAGGTTTTTAAAAAACTTGATATGCATAAAACTGCTGAAAGAAACGCTGTTCTCTTTCACATCAATTTCGAAAAAAAATACCTTACTATTATCGGTGATATCGGAATTCACGAAAGAGTACATCAAGAATACTGGGACCACCTGCATGATTATATCACTTCTGAGTTTGCCAAGGGCAATTATCATAAGGCATTAAAAAGTGCTATTCTGGAAACAGGTCTTGAACTAAAAAAATATTTTCCTGTAAAAGGAGAAAATACCAACGAACTCCCCAATGAGATTACCTTCTCTTAAAATACTATTTTCATTTCTATTAGTATGCTTTTACACTTTTGTATCAGCACAATATACTATTCCTAAAAAACCAGCTGTTCTCTATCCGGTGTATGATGAAGCAGGATTACTTTCGCAGCAGGAAAAAGATGCTCTTAATAACAAGCTTATTAAGTTTGCCGATTCTACCTCTACAGAAATTGAAGTGATTATCATTCCTTCTACAAAAGGACAGGATGTGAATTTCCTGGCAACCATGTTTGGTGAGCAATGGGGTATCGGAAAGAAAAAAGTAGATAATGGACTTGTTTTCCTAATTGCTACACAAGACAGAACCATGTCTATACAGCCGGGACGTGCTGTGGAACAATATCTGACGGCTTCAGTTGCAGGACAGATCTTAGATTATATCGTCACTCCAAATTTTAAGCAAGGACTTTGGTATGAAGGGATAAACGGCGGCACATCGGCTATTATGGAAGCTGTACAGGGTAAATTCAAACCTATTGCAGTACAGGATAATGGCGGAAATGGAAGCACATTAAAAATTCTTATTATTGCATTTGTTATTTTCCTGATCATCGTTATCCTTTTTGGAAATAAAGGTGGCGGAGGCGGTGGAAATAATGACGACGACGATGTTATCATTTCCAGAAGGGGCCGTAGAAATTATCCAGGTGGATTTTTCCCATTCCCAGGCAGTTTTGGTGGTGGTGGATTCGGTGGCGGAAGCTCAGGCGGCGGAGGCGGATTTGGAGGCTTCGGCGGCGGAGGAAGTTTTGGCGGCGGCGGCGCATCCGGAGGATGGTGATTCATTAAAAAAACACATAATATAAAAAACACAATATATAAATCATTACAATGAAAAAAAAAATTATCAGATTATCAGTACTAGTACTGCCGTTGGTTGCTACTGCTCAAGTTGGAGTAAACACAAGTGACCCAAAAGCCACATTTCATATTGATGGTAACAAGGATAACGGAACAACCACAAATTTAATGCAGCAGCTCAACGATTTTGTCGTGACCAAAGAAGGCAAGGTAGGGATAGGAACGACTACTCCGATAGATCTTCTTACAATGGTGGGAAACGGGAATGCAGATGTTAACATGGGACTATTTACGAATGGAAGTACAGACCAGGCGATAGCATATCATAATGCATTGTTTGATGGAACTCCTGCTGCTCCGCAAACGGTAGGCACCAGCAGAAGTATCACAGCTTTTGAAGGATATGCTTATAACCAATCTTTTACAGCTCCAAATTTAATGTCCTCGGTTGTCATGAGAACAGGAAGAAATGCAGGAGGAGAAATCTGGTTCGGAACCTCGCCCACCAACACGGGCAATTATGTTAACCATTATAATTCTTCGATAGACAATAATGGAAATATGGGAATAGGAGTAGATCCCACGGTAAGAACAGCAAAAACAAAACTTGAAGTAAATGGTGTCATAAGTTCTACTCCTCAGACTTTAACAAGTAACGGTTCACAAATAACAAGTACAGTGGTGAGCGTACAGCCATCAGTACAAGATGATGACTTTATCCTGCCTAATCCTACGGCAGTTCCGGGTGCCATTATTTTTGTGCGAAATATAACCACCACGACTGCTGAAATAGTTACTCCCGCCGGACAAATTATTGACGCATCGAGCATTGGAGGAGCCAATAATTTGTACATGATCGGATCTAATAATCATTCCAGCAAAACCAAAACAGTGATGTTTGTGAGTGACGGATCAAACTGGACAGCATTCAAGCCTAGTAATTAAACCAGGTAATTCTATCTTAGAAAAACTATAACTTCGGTTATAGTTTTTTTTATTGTACTCAAATTCTATCCTTTTTTGTGAAAAAATCTTATTATATTTACAAAAAGGGGAGATTTTGAAAAAAACATTAGTGGTTTTTGCACATCCATATTTAGAGCACTCAAACTCAAATATAGAGCTCTTCAATTTCTATGTCCGTCATCAGCATTTTACTTTACGAGATTTATACGAAGAATATCCTGATTTTCATATCGCTGCATTCAGAGAAAGAAAACGGCTTAAAAATTATGACCGTTTTATTTTCCAGTTTCCCATCATATGGTTTGGGATGCCACCCTTATTACGATTATGGATCGATGAAGTTTTCGACCGTGACTGGCTAAAGGAAGGAGAATACAATCCGCTGGAAGGCAAAGAGGTGTATATCCTTGTGACTACCGGTGGAAAAGAAAGGTCATTCAGTAAAACAGGAACCTATGAATATACGATTGATGAGCTCATCAGCGGGTTGATTGTTTCCCTGAAAGTCTTTAAAGCAGATATCAAGCATATCAAAATAGTCTATGAAGCCAATAAACTGACTAAAAAAGAAATTATTTTACATAAAAAAGAATTTACCGCACTTCTAAACCAATAAAATATGGAGTCCAGCTTAGCAATGAATACATTAATTTTCTTAGGCGTTGCCATTATTATGGTTCCGCTTGCCAGGAAATTTGGACTGAGCTCTGTTATCGGATATATTTTAGGAGGAATTATTATTGGACCGTATGTCCTTAAACTTACCGGAAAAGATGTTAATGATATTATGCACGCCAGTGAATTTGGAGTGATCATGCTTTTATTTTTAGTAGGCCTGGAACTGGAACCCCGAAAATTCTGGGAAATGCGGAAGAAAATTGTGGGATTGGGGCTTACCCAGATGCTCCTTACTATTGCATTGCTTTTTGTAGTTTTCATTGTTGCAGGCTGGAGAGTTGATATGGCGATTGCGGTTGCAATGTGTTTTGCATTATCATCCACTGCAATTGTACTGCAGACGCTTCAGGAAAAAAATAATTTCAAAACAATGGCTGGGGAGGCTTCGTTCTCTACCCTATTGTTTCAGGATATTGCTGTGATTCCTATTCTTGCTATTTTACCACTTATTGCCAATTATAAATCCAACAATCACAATAACGAAATTCAAATCATTATTCAGAAACTCCCGGAATGGCTTCAGGCTGGAACTGTGATTTTAGGGGTTGCCATCTTAATTTTGTTAGGCAGATATGTATTTGTTCCATTCCTTAGGTATGTATCTAAATCTGGCATGACAGAATTATTGACTGCCTCTTCCCTATTTCTGGTAATCGGTGTTTCAGAGCTGATGGTTGCCATTGGCCTATCTCCGGCTTTAGGAGCTTTCCTTGCAGGAGTGATGCTTGCCAACAGTGAATTCCGTCATGAGCTGGAAGCACAGATCGATCCTTTCAAAGGTTTACTATTGGCAGTTTTCTTTGTAAGTGTGGGTTCTACAATCAATTTCAATATCATCCAGAATGATCCTTTATTTATTTTCAGTACCGTTTTTGCTGTACTGATTATAAAATTTGTCGTTCTGTATGCCATCGGGAAGTTTTTTAAGCTGGATACACCTCAAAGTTTCTTCTATGCATTTGCCCTTTCGCAGGTTGGGGAATTTGCATTTGTACTGATTAATTATGCTTCCGACCTTTATCTTTTAAGTCCAGAACTTAATGCCCAGATGATGGCTGTAACAGCCATTACCATGTGTATTACTCCTATCCTTTTGATCATTAATGAAAAAATTATTACCCCAAAATTCATTAAAGAAGTACCGGATGAAGAAAATGACTTCAATATTCTGGACAACAATGTAAGCCAGAAGAAAATTATTATTGTTGGATTCGGGCACTTTGGAAGTACGGTAGGCCGTCTTTTAAAAGCCAATAAAATATCTGCAACGGTTTTGGACAGGGATTCAGACCGGGTAAAACTGTTGAGAAGCTATGGTTTTAAAGTATATTATGGAGATGCCACACGAATTCCAACCTTGAGAGCTGCAGGAATTGAAGACGCAGAAATTTTGGTGTTATGTCTTGATGATGCCGATGATAATAAGTTCATTTCCGATCTTGTCCGTGAGCATTATCCGAAAGTTAAAATCTTTGTAAGAGCAAAAAACAGAATTGATGCCTATGATTATCTTAACAACGGGATTGAGAATATTTATCGGGAGACTTTAGGTACTGCAGTGGATATGGCAGTAGATCTGCTTAATGAAACCGGGATGAGAAAATATGCCGCAAGACGTCTTGGACAAAGGTTTATGGCTATTGATAAGGCTTCCATAAGAAGATTAGCTAAAGCAAAAGGCACTGATGATGAAATCTTATTATTCACGACAAAAGAATTCCTCCAGCGCGAGGAGGAATTATTGGCTTATGATAATCTTAATTTTGATAATAAAGATTGGGAAGGCTTCTCATCATCAGATGACGAAGATGAGGAAACCGATAATTAATTTATTCAATAGTTACGCTTCCACCACTATTTTCTTCTTTTCTGGTTATAGTAACGTTTCCTTTTTTGTATACGGTAACACTACCTCCTGAAGAAGCTTCCGCATCAATACTTGAACTTGCACTGATTTCCAGATTACCCCCGCTTGAAGCATCTGCTTTTATATGATCCGTAACAACAGATTTTGCAGATATACTGCTGCCTGATGAAGAACTTATCTCCGTATTTTTAGCCTTTCCTGAAATAGTCATGCTTGATCCTGAAGAAGCTTCAATATCTAAATCAACTGCCCATATTTTACCTTGATAGCTAGAGCTGCTGCCTATGTTAATATCAAGCTTATTTGCCTCGATATCAGCAGTAACACTTGCAGCACTGGAAAGTTCTATCTCTGTTTTTTCCTGAGTAAATTTATCTTTAACGACAATACTGGCTGCAGAATTGGCATTAATCTTTGTAAAATCTTTGGTATAAATTTTAGCCGAAACTTTGTTGCTGTTTGTCACCCTGATTCCAGATTTGTAATGGATGTGCAGTTTTCCGTTGTCATTATCAACAAGTACCTCATCGATAATACCTTCAGGAGCTGAAATAACCACTCTCTCTGTTTCGGATTTTATAACTTCGGCAAGAATTGCCTGAGAAACTTCAATTTCATCAAAATCGCCTGTAAATTCTTTTTGTTTTGTAGGACCACTGTCTTTACTGATCACTTTTTCTACCCAGCCGTTTTTTTCCCTGTTCCTTCTGTCATGATTTTCATTACACGAAGCTAGCAGCACGAAGGCCGAGAAAATAAAAAGAGTTGTTGATTTCATGTTTATCGTTTTATACATTAAGTTTTTAATATCTTTATACTTTAATAACAACTAATTTATGAAAAATATTTCATCGGTATTGTTAATTTCTGCTTTGGCATTAAATCAATCTTGTACTACAATGAAAAAAACCGATACTCAACAGGAAGTTCCTGTGCCCGATGCTTCCTTATCTTCCAATCCATTTATGAAGAAAAGTAAGCTTCAATATGAGGCTCCTGAATTTGATAAAATTAAAAATGAACATTTCAAGCCGGCTTTTGATTTCGGACTGGAACAGCACGACGCTGAAATTTTAAAAATCGCAAACAATCCTGCTGCTCCAACTTTTGAAAATACGATTGTGGCTTTGGAAAAAAGCGGTGAAGTTCTGAAAAGAACTATGATTGTATTTTCAAATCTTACCAGTGCGAATACCAATCCTACCCTACAGGCTTTAGACGAAGAATATGCTCCCATCTTTGCGGCACATTCGGATAAAATGTATCTGAATGAAAACCTTTACAAAAGAATACAGTCTATTAAAGAAGATGGCCTGGATGCAGAAGGGAAAAGACTGGTACAGTATTATAAACAGAATTTTGAAATCGCAGGTGCTAATCTTTCTTCGGCTGACAAAGAAAAACTGAAGCAGATCAACCAGGAGCTGGCATCGCTTTCGACTCAATACGCCAACAAATTATTAGAGGCCAGAAAACAGGGCGGAGTTTTCTTTTCTGATGCAAAAGAACTGGACGGACTTTCTGCTGACGAAATTGAAGCTGCCGCAACGGATGCTAAAACGGCAGGACAGCCCGGAAAATATCTTCTGGCTTTACAAAATACTACTCAACAGCCCCTTTTACAAAACTTAAAAAACAGAGCAACAAGAGAAAAACTTTTCAAAGCGTCATGGCTAAGAGCGGAAAAGGGAGATGCTAATGACACGAGAGAAACCATTGAAAAACTGGCTAAACTCAGATTGAAAAAAGCGCAAACACTGGGTAAGAAAAGTTTTGCAGAATGGAAGCTTCAGGACCAGATGGCGAAAACTCCGGAAGCAGCTACAAAATTAATGAATCAGATCGCGACTCCGGCTGTAGAAACGGCTGCGCGTGAAGCAAAAGATATCCAGGCATTGATCGACCAGCAGAAAGGTGGTTTCAAGGTAGAACCATGGGATTGGAATTTCTATTCTGAGCAGGTAAGAAAAGCAAAGTATGACCTGGATGAAAACCAGATCAAACCTTATTTTGAAGTGACTACCGTATTGGAAAAAGGAGTTTTCTACGCTGCTGAAAAATTCTATGGCCTTACTTTTAAAAAGAGAACAGATCTTCCGGTATATCATCCGGATGTAGTAACCTACGAGGTTTTTGACCATGACGGAAAGTCTATTGCCATCTATTATCTTGATTTTTATACGAGAGATTCTAAGAATGGAGGGGCATGGATGAGCAACTTTGTGGAGCAATCTTATCTTTTGGGAACAAAACCGGTAATTGTCAACTGTTACAACTATCAGAAACCGGCTCCCGGAAAACCTTCATTAATAAGCTATGATGATGTTTCTACGATGTTCCACGAATTCGGACACTCCATCCACGGAATGTTCGCAAGTCAAAAATATCCTTCTCTTTCAGGAACTAACGTTCCTAGAGACTTTGTAGAATTCCCTTCGCAAATCAATGAACATTGGGCTTTAGATCCTATGGTGCTGAAAAATTACGCTCTTCATTATGAGACGAAGCAGCCTATTCCTCAGGCGTTGGTTGATAAGATCAAGAAAGCAGCGACTTTCAATCAGGGATATATGACAACAGAGCTTGTTTCTGCTGCAGAACTTGATATGGATTGGCATACGGTGACAAATGAAACTCAGCTGATTCCGGTGTTGGATTTTGAAAAGAAATCACTGGCAAGCCACGGATTTACACTGGCAACAGTTCCGCCAAGATATCATACTCCTTATTTTGCCCATATCTGGGGCGGTGGATATTCCGCAGGATATTATGCTTATTTATGGTCTGAGACTTTAGATAATGATGCCTGGGAGTGGATCAGCAAGAACGGCGGACTGACGAGAGAAAACGGTGACCGTTTCAGAAAATATATTCTTTCTGTAGGAAATTCTGTAGACCTTAATCAGGCATTCAGAGATTTCACAGGACATGATCCAGATATTAAACCTTTATTAAGAAACAGAGGATTTATTAAATAATTATTGACAAAGAAGCACTCATTGGGTGCTTCTTTTTTTATGGAGCCATTGTCCGTTATTACTGTAAATCTTTTGCTATTTTTGTGGTACAAATTATCATACTCATGAATTGTCCCTGCTGCTCAGGAAAACCCTATGAAAAATGCTGCAAACCTTATCATACCGGAGAACAGCATGCGCCCACAGCCGAAGCTTTAATGCGCTCCCGATTTTCAGCCTTTGCAATTCCCAACGGGGAATATCTAATGGAGACTACCTTACCAGGAAAACGAAAGTTTCATAGTAAAAAAGATCTTCAGGAATGGGGAGAAATCAATCAATGGACAAAACTGGAAATTATTCAGACTCCAGCATTGAATCATGTAGAGTTTAAAGCGTATTACACGGATCAGGACGGAAATCCTCAGCTTCATCATGAATTTTCTGTTTTCCAAAAAATGCATGACCGTTGGTATTATGTTTCCGGTAAATTTTTAGATTAGAATAATAATATAAATACTGTAAAAAAAATGTCCGTAAAAGAACGGACATTTTTTATTTATATTTTAGTGAGCATCTGTACCGTCAACTCCATGAGCATGGCCATGTGACAATTCTTCTTCTGTCGCCGGGCGTGTATTTAAAATTTCCACCTGGAAATCCAACACTTTTCCAGCCATTGGATGGTTAAGATCTACTATTACAGCCTCTGGTGTAACTTCTACCACAAATGCCTGAAAGTTATTCCCTTGGTTATCAGACAAAGGTAAAATAACTCCAACTGGTGGAATTCCGGATTCATTAAACATATCAATTGGCAATTGCGTGATGGCATCAGGCTGTCTATCACCATAAGCTTCTTCAGGCAGAATCGTAAACGCTGCTTTATCACCAGCTTTTAAACCAAGGATATTTTGTTCAAATTTAGGAATCATCATTCCTTTACCATATAAAAATGTCAGTGGATTTTCTTCAGTCGTTTCTTCTACAAGAACCTTACTTCCGTCCTCTTCAATAGTGTGAAGTATATATTTCACAGCTACAACATGATTGTTTTCAATTGTCATATTTTCTGTTTTTTTCGTGAAGGTTTTCACGATTAATAGCGCAAATATACTATTATTTTGATTGTTTATAAGAAAGCAATATCCCGCTTCTATTTTCGCGGTTTGGTTTCATCACGTTTTTTCTGTCTCAGCATAAAGAGATAGAGGCTTTCCACCTTGGTTCTGGCCCAGTCTGTTTTACGCAGAAACTTTAATGAAGAGTTAATGCTTGGATTATCTGTAAAGCATTTAATATTGATCTGTTCGCCCAGCTTTTCAAACCCCTGATAATATTCTACCAATTCTTCAAGAATGGCATCGAGTCTTTTTCCATGTAAAGGATCTTTGGGTTGCTGCATGATTTTTTTTGTAAAAATAGTGATAAAATTGAAGACTGTACTTTTCAATGATGTCATTATCCTGTGATGGTAAAACTTTAGATGAATGCAAAATAAAATTTCTGTTAGCATTTATCTCTCAAACTTTTTATATTTTCGTTTAATGAAAAAGCTGTGGCCTCATATCATTCTGATTCCTTTGCTATTGACTATTCCCATCGTCTCTTCTCCGGATTTCGACGGAACTTTGTCTGTATTCAGGGTTTCTCCTTTTCAAAGGGAGTTTATCCGGTTTGCCTTGGTCATTATCTTCTTTTATGTCAACCTCAGCTTCTTGCTTCCTAAATTATATGCTAAAAAAAAATACCTGCCTTTTACCTTATGTATTCTGATCAGTTTCGGACTAATTGTATTTGTTCCGTATTACCTTATCTCTGAAAATATTTTTTCTGCCGGATCTCCTTCTTTTCCTGCTAATCCGGGAAATCTAACTCCACCCAATATGCCAACTCCACCTATCGGCAGCAGACCTCCTTTTGAAAATTCCGGACTGAGAAATCAGAGATCATTTTACCAAATGATTTTTGCTTCTCTTCTTCCTTTTTTATTTTCCTTTTTATCATCACTTTTTATTTTTAGAAATGATGAAAAAAAGGAGCTTGAACGTTCAAAAGCCAAAACAGAATTATTGAATTTAAAGTATCAGCTTCAACCTCATTTTTTATTCAATATTTTAAATTCCATTTATTCTTTAGCATTGTTGAAATCAGATGACGCACCCAATGGAATTTTAAAACTTTCCAATGTAATCCGGTATGTGGTTCAGGAGAGCAGTAAAGATTTTGTGGAACTGGACAAAGAGTTTGAGTATATAAAGGACTATATTGCCCTTCAGTTGGTAAGAACCGACAGCAGTCTGGATTTTTCTTATACAGAGATCGGCGACACCAAGAATCTGAAAATCGCTCCCTTTATATTGGTTAATTTTATAGAAAATGCGTTTAAATATGGCTTTAATGCAGAGGAAACTTCGAAAATTTCTGTCAAAGCAGTTATTCAGGAGAACCTTTTAAGCTTTTCTGTCTTTAATTATATTGTGAATAAAAAAAACACTGATGAAAACAGCCTGAAAATAGGATTAAAAAACACCATCAAACATCTGGATCAGGTATATCCTGAAAAATATACATTAACCATCAATAACGATGGAAAGACCTACGATGTGGATCTGAAAGTTAATTTAGCATAACCCAATATGATAAAAGCGATTGCCCTGGACGACGAAATTCTTGCACTGAAGATCATTGAGAATTATGCTGAAAAAATTGAAAATCTTTCATTGGAAAAAATATTCAATACGCAGAGCGACGCTCAAAAATACCTCAACAAATTTCCTGTAGATCTGATTTTTCTGGATATCGAAATGCCCTCCAAAAATGGAATGGATTTCTACAAAAGTATTCCCCAGCACACCAAAGTGATCTTCACTACTGCCTATTCGGAATATGCTGTAGATGCTTTCAGCCTTAATGCTGTAGATTATTTATTGAAACCTTTTTCTTTTGAAAGATTTAAAAGTGCCGTTGAAAAAGTAAAAACAAATCCTGAAAACGACAGTATCAAACATCTTTCAATACGGGCAGATTATAAACTGCATAAAATTAATTTCGAGGACATTCAATTGATTGAGGGCCTTGATGATTATATTCAGATTCATTTAAAAGACCACTCAAAAATTACAGCACGTTCATCCATGAAAAATATTATGGAAAAGCTTTCTGAAAAGGATTTCATACGGGTTCACCGTTCTTATATTGTTCCTGTAGCTGATATTAAAACTATTGTCAACAGGAATATCCATATCGGGGATTTTATTATTCCTATCGGCGAAACCTATAAAGATGATGTGATGAAGATCATCAGCAAATAATCTTAAAGCTTTCTTAAAAAAAGCTCCTTCCAAAACCTTTTACCGACACATTCTATCTATTTACCTCATAAATTTCAACGGTGGATATTTTGACAATACATTTGGGATAAGAAACTCAAAAAGACAATATCTAGGTACTAGAAGATCTTTTAATTTTTTAATCTTAAAACCACATATTATGAAAACAATGAACAGAAAAGGATTTTTGAAAAGCCTAGGATTAGCAGGAGTAACTGCTATTGCAGCACCTATATTAATCCATTGTGCAAGTGATGATGACACTTCCAGCTCATCTTCTTCCAGTTCCTCAGGTTCAAGTTCAGGATCTTCTTCTTCAGGATGTTCTGTAACCAATTCTGAAACGGAAGGGCCGTTTCCTACAAAAACGCCTTCCAGCCTTGTACAAAGTAATATTGTAAGTGACAGAACCGGTGTTCCTTTAACAATTACTTTACTTATCCAAAACATCAACGCTGCCTGCGCCAGTCTGCAGGGTGCTTTTGTAGACATATGGCATTGTGATAGGGAAGGAAATTATTCTGAATATGGAGGGACAGGTATGCAGTCTGCCAATTATACTACAGTTCATTTTTTAAGAGGGAGACAGACTACAGATGCTTCGGGAAAAGTAGCTTTTACTTCTGTTTTTCCGGGATGGTATAATGGAAGAGCTACCCATATTCACGTTCATGTGTACAGCTCTACTGGCCAGTCTCTGCTGGTTACCCAAATTGCTTTTCCGGAAGGAACTGACAGTGCAGTGGTGCAGGTTGGTGCAAGCACCGGGTATAAAGGGATGAGCGGTTATACTTATAATTCGAATGATAACGTGTTCAGTGATGGAACCTCCAATGAAATGTCCAGTATTTCAGGAAGCGTAAGCGGAGGTTTCGCTCTGACCCACACCATAAAAGTTTCGGCTTAAATTAAGAAGTTGTTATGAGCGGTACATGATGTTGAAGATTGAAATACGTGCTGTTGCCAGGTACCGCTTTTTTATTTTTATCCTGTTTATTGCACGGTCTGCACAAAAAGTGAATTGAATATCCGTGTTTATCCGTGTAATGCAGGAACTTCAACAATAAATCCTTTTAAAAATTAAAGTATGCTGGTTCAAAATGCTTCAAAAATAATTAAGGCTGATTTTTCAATCTGGGAAAAGAAAGAGTCGTGCCTTGTGAATGCAATGGTTTCTGAACAGGAAAATCTTAACCTGAGAAATGTCGTTGAAACGGTATTGGATGAAGGCGGAAGTTATCATTTTACCTATCAGCGTGACAGCAGTGTTCTGATTATTGTTCTATATGGTGAAATCCTTATTAACGATTTTAAAAAACCTATCACTTCTGAACAGGTTTTCACAATACAGTCAAAAGAAAGCCATTTTTTAACAGTAAAAAACAATCTGGCTGATGAAAAAGCCGACATTCTGATTGTAGAATTAAAAAGCAAAAGACCTGATCATTTCTTTTCAGTTGAAGACGTCAATATCAGAGATAAAAATACCCTTATTCCTATTTCCAATCAATTGGAATATCCAAATTTCATAGGACTTTATGAAGGAAGACGAGAACAGGAATATTCTTTATATGATCCAAAAAACACTTTATTTGGATTGGTGCTCAATGGAGCTTTTGAATTCCAAAATATGTTACTGGAAGCAAGAGACGCTGTAATCATCAAAGAAATTGAAATCCTTGAATTCGAAGCGTTAAGTGAGAATGCTCTTTTGCTCTTACTGGAAGTTTAATAAAACTGAAAAATAAGTATTCAAAAAAACACATATAGAAACATTTAAAGTCATAGTTCATTCATACACTTTTAAGTGTTAGATTTTTTTTCATATCATTTATGTTTGTAGCAGGGCAGACGTTGAAAGCTGCCCTTTTTTTATTCAATTCATGTACTCTTAAAATTATTAGAAATATGAAAGCTAAGATCAGACTCGCATTCCGAATTGTAATCGACCGTAATTCCACCATGGCGTGGGATCAATATATTTTTGAAGATACTTATTTTGAATATAAGGTACAGCACCAGGTTTTTGACAGCAAAGAAAATCCGGTGAAAAATTACTGGGAGCTTTTAGAAAAGAATCCTCATGCCCAAAAGATTCCATTTTTAATGAGTTCCAGTGTAGTCAATTATGTTTCTCAGCTCAATGGAGTCATCAGAAGCCTTCCTGATGTTCTGGGAAATACTTTTTTCCCGGTGGAAAACTTCAGGCTGGACCTCATCAGTTCTCATACTGAAGATTCATCCAAACACAAGGTTGGGCTTACCTTTTATACTCCGGAACTGTTATTAATTGATATCATCGACAATAAGTATCTTCTGAGCAGAGATACTGAAGCTAACAATGCTTTTGAAACATTTATGTTTGCTTTTCATCCGCAGGTAGCGATTTCTTATTATGAGGCTTTGTGAGAATGTATACGGAAATCTGTAGTATCTCATATTCAAAATTACAAATAAAAACCCTCCGACAATAACTGTCGGAGGGTTAATTTTATAGATTGTTCAGGGTAGGTTTTACTTTTTCCCCAAATAATTCAATGGATTTCATCATGATGTCATGAGCGGGATCGCCAACGTCCATATGACCAATAAATCTTGTAATACCGAATATTTCTTTCATGTAAGCAATTTTATCAGCAACTTCTGCAGGACTTCCGATAAATAAAGCGCCGTCTTTTGCTCTTCCACCGTCATACTGCATTTTGGTATAGGGAGCCCAACCTCTGGAAGCGCCTATCCTATCCATCTGTGATTTATAATTGTGGAAATATCCGTCAGTCACCTTTTGATCTTCACTTACAAAAGTGTGAGAGTGAATGGCGATCTGCATTTTGGATACATCATGTCCGGCTTTTTGGTATTCCTGTTTATAGAATTCAACTAAGTTTTTAAACTGAACCGGCATTCCGCCAATGATTGCAACCACTAAAGGCATTCCTAGCTGGGCTGCACTTAAAACAGATTGCGGGGTACCTCCTACTGCTCTCCAGATGCTTAATTTTCCGTCATTTTTTGCTCTTGGATAAACGGTCTGGTTACTCATCGGTGCACGAAGCTGTCCCGACCAGGTGACGTTTTCTTCTGAGTTTATTTTTAACAGCAATTCTAATTTTTCGTCAAAAAGCTGTTCATAATCATTCAGAGAATATCCATATAAAGGAAATGACTCAATAAAACTTCCTCTTCCCACAAATATTTCTGCTCTTCCGTCGGAAATCAGATCTAATGTTGAAAAATCTTCATAAACTTTTACAGGTTCTGATGAACTCAGCACCGTTACACCGCTTGCTAATTTTATATTTTTCGTAACACTCGCAGCAGCAGCCAATACTATTTCGGGAGATGAAACGGCATAATCCGGGCGGTGATGCTCTCCCATTGCAAAAACATCAATTCCTACCTCATCCATTCTTTTTACCTGTTCGATAATTTCACGGATTTTCACTCCGGCGTCTCTATATTTTCCAGTAGTCTGGTCGACTCCTAAGTCACCAAACATTCCTATTCCTAATTCCATATCTGTATATTTTATATGGATCAAAAGTACAACACTCAGCAATCAAAAGCATTGATGTTTGATAAGAACGGAAGGATCTTCATTGAGGATTTTCTCTGGCAAAAAAAATCCAGCCGATAAGGCTGGATTATATTATTATTTCTTTAAATACTGATCAAAATAATCTGTTATTTTCTGCATCAGGTGTACCCTGTCTTTTCCGATAACGTTATGCGGATGTCCGGGATATACAAAATAATCCAACTGAACTCCATTGTCTACCGCAGATTTAATAAATTTTAAAGAATGCTGCCAAACGACAACATCGTCCTGGGCGCCGTGGATCATCAATAATTTTCCTTTCAAATTCTGAACTTTATCCAATAAATTAGCAGCTGCATATCCTTGAGGATTTTCCTGTGGCGTATCCATATATCTTTCGCCATACATGATTTCATACATACTCCAGTCAATGACAGGACCTCCTGCAACTCCCACTTTGAAAACATCCGGATGACGAAGCATGAAACTGGTTGTCATAAATCCACCAAAGCTCCATCCATGGATCCCCATTTTATTTTCATCAACATAAGGTAGAGATTTTAAATACTCCACTCCTTTCATCTGGTCGTTCATTTCGGTAGTTCCCAGGTTTCTGAAAACGGCCTGCTCAAATTTCATCCCGCGGTTTGAAGAACCTCTTCCGTCCATCGTAAAAATAATGTATCCGTTTTGAGCCATATATTCATACCAAAGATTTCCGGATGCCGGAAAAGTATTCGTAATCAATTGTAAGTGCGGACCGTTGTATAAATACACAATCGTCGGATATTTTTTGGTTGGATCAAGATTAGTTGGCAGAATCACTTTTCCATATAAAAGGGTTCCGTCGTCAGCTTTTAAGGTTACATTTTTAATATCAGGTCTCTGATAATTTTTCAGTGTATTTTCAGCAGTAAGAATATTACTGTATTTTAAAGTGTTTGTATTGATGATGTTCGCGACTCTGGGAGTACTTTCATTCGCATACGTATCGAAGAGTTGATTTCCGTCTGCACTCAACACACCGGAATGCATTCCTGCTGCATTATCCATTCTCTGCGACTTAAAATTCGTCCAGTTAATTCTATATAAATGTCTTTCCAAAGGACTTTCCTGAGTCGATACATAATAGATTTCCTTCTTCTTTTCGTTAAAGCCTAAAATATCAGTCACCAGCCAGTCACCTTTTGTGATCTGGGCTACCAGTCCTTTTTCTAAGCTGTAATGAAACAGATGATTATAACCTGTTCTCTGGCTCTGCCAGATAAAATCCGTATTAGAGTGCGGGAAAAATACCAAAGGATGTTGAGGCTCAACATATTTATCATTCGTTTCTTCAAACACTGTCTTTACAAGATTTCCTGTAGCCGCATCATATTGGTTCATTTTCAAATGATTCTGACCTCTGTTCAGTACTCCAACAAATATATATTTTGAATCCGGGCTCCATGTAATTGCTGTTAAGTATTGATCTTTCTCTCCTTCAACTTTTAAGAAGGTAGTAGACTGATCTTTCGTATTAAATACTCCCAATGTTACTTCATGGGATGCCTTTCCGGCCATTGGGTATTTAATATTGTGATTAACGGCAGGCGTTACAGACCAATCGATCACCGGATAATCTGCAACCATGGTTTGATCCATTTTGTAAAAAGCTACTGATTCTGAATTGGGTGCCGGGAAAATTCCGGTATCAATCCCGAATTCATTTCGGTGAACAGCCTGTCCGCTGATGATATTCTCATTCGGTTCATTGGTTACAGCAACTGCTTTCCCATTTTTACTAATATATAAATTATTCTTTACCGTATAAGCAAACGTTTGGTTATCACCAAAAACCTTGATATTAGAGGCGTTTTCATTCAGCGAAGCAGTTGTTTTTACTTTCCAGTCACTTCCTGATTTTTCAATCCAGTACATTTGGTCATTAGCATTGAAATACCCCTGGGAATTGTTGATGAACTTAATTTGAGGAAACGCTTTTAACTTATGATCCGAAAACTGTCTGTTAAGCTGCGTAAGAGAAACCAACGTATCCTGTTTGTTAGTCTTTAGATCGGTAATCAAATACCCGCCTTTAACGCCCTGAATGTAAGATTTACCATCTTCTGACCATGAAAATTGAGAAATATTTTTCACGGCTAAATTGGTTCTCATGCCATTTACAGCCTCCGCCATCGTAAACTTTTGGGTCTGGGCAAAAACCGATCCACCCAAAACTACCATCAATAAAGAAAATCTATATAATTTCATTGTATATAATTGAATCCCTCAAAAATAAGAAATAAAAGTCACTCGTTAAAAATTGTTAAAATAAAACATTCATAAAATGAGAATAATGTATTCATAAAATAAATTCTTACCTTAATGTTTGGATTTGTGTGGTGGTTAATGGTTGACCGTTGATGGTTTTTAGTTGATCGTGTTTGGGTTTTTAATGGTTTACTAATCGAAATAGAGTTGGACATTTTGAATAAACAGTCTCATATTTTTTATTCTGACTCTTAAATCTTGTAGAAAATCTGCCTCGCATTCATTTCTTATCCTAAATCAATGTTTTGTACCTCCCGCTTATCCTACATTTGCATTATAAATAACAATAAAAAATACATACAATGGCTACAAAATGGAACCTAGACCCAACGCATAGTGAAATTACTTTCAAAGTAAAACACATGATGATTTCTAACGTAAAAGGAAGCTTCAGAACTTTCAATGCTGAAATTGAAGCAGAAGACGATTCTTTCTCAAATGCTAAAACTACTGCAACGATTCAAACGGATTCTGTATTTACGAATAACACAGACAGAGATAACCATTTAAAGTCTGCGGAATTTTTTAATGCTGAAGAAAATCCTACCATCACTTTTGAATCTCAGGCATTAAACGACAAGATCTCTGGAAACCTTACGGTAAATGGAGTTACGAAGCCGATTACACTGGATGTAGATTTCGGAGGAATCAATGTAGATCCTTGGGGAAATACAAAAGCAGGATTTTCTTTTGAAGGAAAAATCAGCAGAAAAGATTTCGGATTAAACTGGAATGCTGCTCTTGAAGCTGGAGGCGTAATGGTAAGCGACGATGTGAAAATTGCAGGTGAGCTTCAGTTCGTAAAGGCATAATTTCAAAAAAAGATCATCTTCCTGTCACGGCATGATGATCATATAAAAACATATCAGAAGGTTCAGGGATTTGTAAGCCTTGAACCTTTTTTAATACTTCATTCTATGAACCTTAATGATCTACAAAACATAAGCGAAAATTTTGGACGTACCCAAAGAATGCCCGTTTTATTTCTGGGCCATGGTTCGCCTATGAATGCTATTGAAGAAAACCAATTTGTACAGGGATTCAGAAAAGCGGCCCGGGAAATTCCAAAGCCCAATGCTATTCTATGTATTTCTGCCCACTGGTATACGGAAGGAACTTTCGTAACGGCGATGGATATGCCTAAAACAATCCATGATTTCGGGGGATTTCCTAAAGCACTTTTTGATGTACAGTATCCAGCACCCGGAGATCCTGAACTGGCGAGAGAAACAGTGGAATTATTGGCCCCTGCTTTAGTGGAAGAAGATCATAACTGGGGCTTGGACCACGGCGCATGGTCTGTGATTAAGCATATGTATCCTGAAGCTGACATTCCGGTGATCCAGCTAAGTATTGATTATACAAAACCTCCACAGTATCATTTTGATCTTGCCAAAAGATTACATAAGCTTCGCGAAAAGGGAATACTGATCATCGGTAGCGGTAATATTGTACACAACTTACGATTAATCGACTGGAAAAACATCGATACCGTGGGAGCAGGCTGGGACTGGGCCGTTGAAGCCAGGGAACGAACCAATAACTGGCTGCTTGATGGTAATTTTCAACCTATTATCGAGTATCAAAAGCAGGGAACATTTTTGCAGTACGCTGTTCCTACTCCGGACCATTATCTTCCTCTGATCTATACGTTAGGTTTAAAAGACACTTCTGAAGAGCTTGCGTTATTTAATGATGAACTCATTGGTGGTTCACTGAGTATGACCAGTGTAAGGATAGGATAAACCAAAAAATAATTGGTTCTTTTTTTTTATCACTAAAAAAGTAGTAATATTGTTTACCATGAAAAAAACGATATTACTATTTCTTATTTTTCTTCCTTTTTACTTCTTTTTTGCACAGGTCATTAAAGGAACTGTCGTTGATGAATCTGGACAGAGAATTCCCAACACCCATATTTATTTAGACGGAAGCAAGACCGGTACCACCTCTAAAGATGACGGAAGTTTTATCCTGAACCTTCCCTCTAACAACACGGGAAATATTGTTTTTCAAAAGGATGATTATGATACTTTTACGGCTGCCATTTCTGAACTTATCAACAAAACACTTAAAGTAGTTTTAACCAAAACCAATACGATTGAAGAAATAAGGCTTATTCCGTATACCGAAGAGGCGTATAAAAATTATATCAATTATTTCCTGGATACTTTTATCGGATATGATAAGGAAAATGTGAAGATCAAAAACCAGCGTACCTTAAAATTTTCATTTGATAAAAAAAATAAATTCCTGAAAGTAAAGGCTCCACAAACCCTGATTATTGAAAATAAAACCCTTGGCTACGAAATCCAGTATAACCTTATCAATTATTCTGTAGATTTCAATACGAACATGATCAATTATAGTGGAACCAGTTTTTTTAAGGAAACAAAAAACTCGGATAAAATAAAGCTCAATAGAATGAATGCTTTTGACGGAAGTCTCCTCCATTTTTTCAGAAGTATTTATCAAAATAAAATTGAGGAAGAAGGTTTTATCATCAATAAGATCGTTAAGATTCCCAATCCAAAATACCCCACAGAAGAAGAGCTGAATATGGTAAAGGATTTTATGCAAATGACGAAAAAGTCCGGTACCATAAAAATTCCTCAAGATATTTCTGATATTTTAAAAAGAAAGAACAACGAAAAACCTTATGCACTGGCTTTAACAAAGTCAAAACTTCCTGACACCGATTATACAAAAAGAAATGGCGAACAGGTATTGTTCAGATTTGAAGATATGCTTCAGGTGAACTACAAAAAGTATTTTTATGAAAGCAAGGGAAAAACCTTCATTAAAAGTACGGCTCCCGTTTCTCTGTCTTCTTATCTCCACTCGGAAGGTGAAACCTTTGAAATATCAAAAGAAGGAAATATCACCAATCCGGATTTGCTGATTAATGAAGGAGATTTTTCAAAAAACAAAATTGAAAACATGCTTCCATTGGATTATCAGCTGGGAGATTAAGATATTTCCTTCCTGAATATATTTGATATTCTACTGAACGGCTTTTAACACATTGATGTTTCCGTAACCATAATTGGCATCGGCGGCCGGATAATAGGTAGCAGATTGTCTCATTTTAGTAAGTACCTGCTCTCTGGTCCATGATGGATTTTTAGACCATACCAGTGCCGCAATTCCTGCTGTGGCAGCCGTGGCAACAGATGAACCACCTACATATTTAGTCTGCGCATTATAATACCCTACCACTGGAACTGAATTTCCTGATGCTCTCTCCATCTGGAAGGTAAAATCAATCTCATTTCCAGAATGGCATACGTCACATTTCTGATTGGAAGTTCCTTCTTTTACTCCCGTTATTGCCTGCGTTTCGGGCATCCAAGCCGGAAAAATAACGCCTACAAAATTGGTAAAGCTCGTAGAAGTTCCTCCTGCGCAGAAAATCAATTTTCCTTTGGAATAAGCATATTTTACTCCATCTTCTATTTTCCCGACTGAAAAAATATGCCCCATAGACATGGAGATAATTTTCACACTGGTTGTATTCCCAAGTTCTGTAAAGGCTGTTTTCACACCATTCTGTTCATGATAACCGTCTAATACTACATTGGACGCTGCCCGGTAGGCTATTAAACTGGCATTATACGCTACGCCTACAGGAAGCCCCGTCGTATTTCTTGGCGCTGTCATGACCGATGCCATACTTGTTCCATGTCCGCATTGATCGTTAGTACCATCCGTATCTGTACTCCAGGGCCATACAGAATCTACATAGACCCCTTTTTTGGTAATTGTTCTTCCTGAAGATGCCCCATTATTAAAACTGCTTCCCAACAGGCTCTGATCCGAGGAAACGCCGCTGTCAATAAGACCGATCGTTACTCCGGCTCCTGTACTGTAACTCCACGCTCCAGGAATATTGTGTTTGGTAAAAGCCCATGGAACTTTTGCATTAGGGGTGACGGTAGTATAATCTACAGCATTTAAAGCTTCCGATTCAAAACCGCATCCTGATGAAGAGCCGCTGGATTTTGCCGTACCGTTAAGCTTATTTTCGTTTTCAAAATAATGATAATCTCCCGGCTCCAGGTAACGGATTGTTTTCATACGGCGCAGCGCAATAATCGTTTCCTGATTTTCGATCACCACATCAATCTGATTAAGGAATTGATCTGATGCGATTACAATTCTGCTTTCTTCTTTTCCTTCATACTTTTTAATGACGGATAGAATTTCATTTTGAATTTCACCACTGTTGGAAGAAAGGCTTCTGTCAAAATCCTTTTGAGAGTTTCCGAATCCTATGGAAGCTACTTTATTTCCCTGAAAAACGGCACTCCACAGAAAATGGTCCGAGGTTTTACTCCAGCTGAAGGAACCGTTACTTTTAATGGATTGGTTAATTTCGGTGTTGATCTGTTTTGCGGATAAAGGATCTTTTTGTGAAATCTCAATTATACGGTTTTCATTTTGGAATTCTTCTGTAGTACATGAATTCAAAACAAAAAATAAAACGAATAGGTAGAATACATTTTTTCTCATGTTGAACTATTTTGGTTTGGAACAACAAGATAAGAATTTACAGGAAATATAAATCTCGAAAATATGAATTAAATATTACCAATCTGTTATATTAATAACTAAAACTAAATTTTACAATGTATTATTTCAAATAAAATTATAATACTTTTTCGTAGCAGACACTGTTCTCTACGCCTTCATATTGCCCATAATTAGAAATTCTTTTGTATCCTCTTTTCTCATATAAAGCAATAGCTTCAGGCTGCTTAATACCTGTCTCCAAAATACATTTTTGATATCCGGATTCTTTAGCCCAGGCTTCTAACTCATTCAGCGTTTTTGAAGCTAATCCTTTTCCTCTGTTCAAAGGATCTGTATACATTCTTTTAATTTCCACCGTATCATCTGAATAGGGCTTAAAAGCACCACAGGCAGCTCCTGTACCGTCAAGACCAATAACAACACAGTTTTTCAATAGATCAATACTATTGAACTGGTGATAAAATGCATGATCATCTCCATCACGTATGGCCAGATCGGCATCCAGTAATTTTACAAGGTTTTGAAAATCAGTATCTGAAGAATCAGTTCTTTTTATAATCATATTATATTTTTATTTACAAAAATGATTGATCAATTTAGAAATTTATTTTATATGACTCAAAATAAAAGCTTCCTTTTTCAAGGAAGCTTTGTTTATATTATTTATTTGGAGCTGATGGTGGCGGAGGTGGTGGAGATTGATACCCATAATGATTATTAATCTTTTCATTAATTCTCTTATTCAACCCTTCTGCAAATATTTTAGTTTCCTGCATTATTGCAGGTATATTATCCGCCATTTTCTTCCACGCATCTGTTTTATAGAATACTGTCAATTGCTTCATCTCAGTTTCTGTAAATAGTTTACTTACATCCGTCTTTCCTTCCATAATAGCAGGCATATTGGCAACCATTTTTTTTCCTACAGGAGTTTTATAGAAATCGATCAGTTGATCGATTTCAGCTTCTGTAAAAAACTTGCTATATATGGGAACATAAAGTTTAGTAATATTATTTGGATCTCCTTCCCGTAAGAACTCGCTCCAAAAACTATCTGGCAGTTCTTTATATTTTTCTTTATAGAAATTTATAAATTGTTGAATTCCTGAAGATGCCATTTTACTGCCATCAGATAGTGTAATGACCTCTTTAATTTTTTGTTCCTTAGACTGGGAAAATGTGATTATCCCGAATAACAAAACAGAAAGCGTAATAAACTTTTTCATGATTAAAATTCAACGATAAATTTTCTTTCGTTAATCAATTCTGCGATGGCCAGCATATCCTTTCCGATCAATCGGTCTTCTTCAAGCTTGGCAACTTTAGAACGAAGGATGGCAACGTTATCTTCGATGATTTTTGAACATTTTGATGGTCTTCTGAATTCTAATCCCTGGGCTGCAAACATTAATTCTACCGCCAAAATATTGACCAGATTACCAAGAACCTGATTAAATTTTCTTCCGGAAATACTTCCCATAGAAACATGGTCTTCCTGACCTAAACTTGTCGGTATAGAATCTGCAGAAGCCGGGAAGCACAGCGTCTTATTTTCCGTTACCAATGCTGCGGAAGTATATTGCGGAATCATAAACCCTGAATTCAATCCTGAGCTTTCGGTAAGCAGTCTTGGAAGTCCGTATTTTCCTTCCAGTAATAAATAACTTCTTCTGTCGGAAATATTTCCCAGTTCAGCAACGGCCAACGTTGCATAATCTAAAGGCATTGCCATCAGCTGACCGTGGAAATTCCCTCCTGAAATTGATTCTTCAGCACTTAATACAATTGGATTATCCGTTACAGAATTCAGTTCTGTTTCAGCCATACTTTTAAGATGCTCAAAAGCATTTCTACTGGCGCCATGTACCTGAGGAACACATCTCATGGAATAAGGATCCTGAACTCTTTCGCAATCTTCATGCGCTTGCATATTTTCAGATCCTTTTAAAAATTTAACCATTCGTGCGGCTACCTTTTTACTTCCCTCAAAAGGTCTGATATCGTGAAGTTCTTTTTTAAAAGGGCTTTCAGAACCTCTATAGGCTTCGATACTCATGGCAGCAGTCATATCTGCTAAATTTAATAAGTATTCGAATTTTTCTAAGCCTTTAATGGCGTGTGCCAGAATAAACTGTGTTCCGTTGATTAATCCTAATCCTTCTTTTGGTCCTAATACCAAAGGTTCAAGCTGATGCTTCTCTAAGATCTCCAAGGTATCATAAACAGCATCTCCTTCCCATACCTGTCCTAATCCTAAAAGTGGCAATACCAAATGCGCCAACGGAGCCAAATCGCCGGAAGCTCCAACAGATCCCTGCTCCGGAACGACAGGAATAATATCTTTTTCAAGCATCAGAATCAATCTCTCAATCACTTCCAGGGAAACTCCGGAGAATCCTTTTGATAATGCATGAACTTTAGCAATCATCATAATTTTAGAAAACTCTTTATCAATAGGTTTTCCTACTCCTACTGCGTGAGAAATGATCAGATTATACTGGAGCTGAGCTGTTTCATCAGGTGAAATCTTAGTATCACACAAAGGACCGAAACCTGTATTGATACCATATACACATCTATCCGACTCTACAATTTTCTGAACGTTCTGCTGAGATTTTAAAATCTGTTCTTTTGCCGCTTTATTAAGTTTTGCTTTATTAGGTTTTTTACAAATTTCCAAAACATCATGGAAAGTGAAAACATCTACTCCGTATATCATTGCTAAAAATTTTCTTAAAATTACACATTTAACGATAATTGCGAAAACTAAATTTCAGCGTCCTATATTTTTATAAAAACTAATTATTTAATTTACTATTTTAGTCGCTTATATTAAAAATAATAACTCATGAAACTTAAAACTTTACTTCTTGCTTTATGCCTTGCAAGTATGTCTTCTTTTGCCCAAAAGATAAAATATACAAAAGAGGAAATCAAAAAAATGGAAACCTATCTTTTCAATGAAGGATTCAATACCCCATCACCTAAGAAAACCTCTACTATTATCTTAAAAGACGGAAGTTCCCATAAAGGCTTCTGCAATGCTATTGAAACTAAAAGAGGGCAGATCTACGAAGTTTCTATCAAAGACAGTATCTCTAAGAAAAGCATGGCTTTCAATGCTGATCAGATCAGTGAAATGTATGTATATCCGAGCAACGCAGAAAAAATTGCAAAAACAGTAAAATATTTTGGCAATATCAGAAACTACAGCACCAAAAAATTAACGAAAGGAACAACCAATGACCGTATTTACTTTGTTAACCAAACGGTTTCTTTAAAGAATAAAAAGGATGACAAAGAATTCCTGATGCAGGTTATCAACCCAGGATTTGATGATATCATTTCTGTGTACCATGACCCAAGAGCTAAGGAAACCGGAGGATTTTCTGTAATGGGTTCTCCACAGCTGGGCGGCGGTGTTATCAAATCTTACTATGTGAAGAAAGGAGACAAAATAATGTGGCTTCACAAAGACGATTTTGAAGACAACTATGATTTTCTTTTCGGCGACAATCCTGAATTCATGAAAAAGTATCCGAAACAATCTGCAGAATGGGATTATTTCAGCTTCTTAGTGAATGAATATACTGAAATGCATAACGGATAAAACAAACCAAAACTTATTACAGAGCTGTAGAAAATTCTACAGCTTTTTTATTCTTTTAAATAACGGGAGGATTCCGTAATTTTGTGTTATGAATCCTTCTTTAGAATTACAGCTCAAAACTTTACCTTCCGAACCCGGCGTTTATCGTTATTATGATAAAAACGATCAGCTTCTGTATGTGGGAAAGGCAAAACAATTAAACAAAAGGGTTCTTTCCTATTTCAACAAAAATCTTTCCGGCTACAGGACCAGAATAATGGTTAGCAAAATACACCGTCTGGAAACGACTATTGTTAACAGTGAATATGATGCGCTGTTGCTGGAAAACAATCTTATCAAAGAACATCAGCCATTTTATAATGTCATGTTGAAAGATGATAAGACCTATCCCTGGATCTGCATTAAAAATGAGGAGTTTCCAAGAATTTTTCTGACAAGAAATGTCATCAAAGATGGTTCGGAATATTATGGACCTTATGCAAAGGTATGGCCGGCAAAAATTTTACTGGAGACCATCAAACATATTTATAAACTCAGAACCTGTAATTTAAATCTTTCTCCGAACAAAATTGCAGAAGGAAAATATAAAGTCTGCCTGGAATATCACATCAAAAACTGTGAAGGTCCCTGCGAAAATCTGGAGAGTAAAGAAGATTATGATGAAAAGATCGATGCGATCCGTGGAATTATTAAGGGAGATTTCCGAAAAGCAAAAGAATATCTGGTGAATCAGATGATGAAATATGCTTCGGCTCTTCAGTTTGAAAATGCACAGCTTATTAAGGAAAGACTAGACGCCTTAGAAAACTATCAATCTAAAAACACCGTTGTAAATCCGAACATCGACGATGTAGATGTTTTTGGAATGACGAGTGATGAAACTGCAGCCTACGTGAATTTTTTCAAAATCCGAAACGGAAATATCATCCAGAGCTTTACTACGGAAATCAAAAAAGTACTTGAGGAAAGCGATGAAGATATTATGGAAGAGGCATTGATTGAGATCCGGCAAAAGTTTGCGTCTGATTCCAAAGAAGTGCTTTTACCTTTTCATTTATCGGTAGAAATTCCGAATGTAAAGCTAATCGTACCTAAGGTTGGTGACAAGAAACGTATTGTGGAGCTTTCTGAAAAAAATGCGAAAGAATACCGTCTGGAAAAATTAAAACAGGTTCAGATTGTGGATCCGGAAAGACATGCCAACAGGATTATGGCAGAGATGAAGAAGCTGCTGAGAATGCCTGTTGAACCCCGACATATTGAAGGTTTTGACAACTCCAATATCCAGGGAACCAACCCAGTATCTGCCTGTGTTGTTTTTAAAGACGGAAAACCAAGTAAAGCCGATTACAGGATCTTTCATCCTAAAACTGTGGAGGGAGCCAATGATTTCGCCACAATGGAGGAAGTTATTTACAGACGTTACAAGAGAATGCTGGATGAAGGAGATGATCTGCCACAGCTTATCCTGATTGATGGTGGAAAGGGTCAGCTCTCTTCTGCTGTCAAAAGTTTAAGACTTTTAGGACTTTACGGAAAAATTACGATTGTAGGGATCGCAAAAAGGCTTGAAGAGATTTTCTTCCCTGAAGATTCTATTCCTTTATATCTGGATAAGAAGTCGGAAACACTAAAAATTCTTCAACGCGTCCGTGATGAAGCCCACCGTTTTGGCGTTAGGCATCACAGAACCAGAAGAACCAATTCCACTATAAAATCAGAGCTGGAAGAAATTCCGGGCGTTGGAGAAAAAACAATTGAGCTTCTTCTTTCAAAACTGAAATCAGTAAAACGGATCAAGGAATCCAATCTGGAAACTTTGGAAGAAATTCTGGGAAAAAGCAAAGCAAAAATAATTTGGGAGTTTTTCAATGTAAATTAATAAGATAACAAACATTTTATCTAATTTTACCTAAATACAAAACTAAGTTTTTATGAAAAATATAACCACCGCTTTTCTGGTATTTTTAATGAGTTTCTGTTATTCTCAACAGGAAGTATCATATCAGATGAATACATCAGCGACAAAAGGAGAAGCATTAAAATATTCGGACATTAAGGGAACTCCATATTTAAATGTTAATTTTAGCCCTGCAAAAGCAGCTTGCTGTAATGAAGTTATGCCAATGAGGTATGACACCTACATGGATGAAATCGAGTATACGAAAGACAATACCGTATACACCTTATTAAAAGAAAGTCCATATACCAGAATTGAATTTACAAGTCCAAAAGTCATACTTTCATTAGAAAATATAGATCATAAACCAGGCTATTTTATTGTACTGGCAGATGGAAAAAATTCTTTATTGAAAAAGATTGCAACCAAAATTGAAGCTCCCTCAGGAAACAAAAATCCGGTAAGCTTTGCAAGTAAGGATACTAATTCTAGTTTTAGAAGAGAGGAACCTGCCTATTATGTAAAAACAGAAAAAGGCACTTATAGACTTATTAAAAACAAAAAAGACATTCTGAATCTTTATCCTGATAAAACGGCTGAACTGAATAGTTTTTTTGATTCGAACAAAATTAAGTTTAATAAAGAAGACAGTTTAATTAAAGTTGTTGACTTTCTTAATAAATAAACAATATATCATAATCCGGAATGCTGTCTTACTCTAAAGACAGCATTTTTATTTGTATTATATCAGCGTACAAGATTTATTTGTTATTCACCCATAAAAACAAAATAAGCTCCTTTTCAGGAGCTTATTATATGTTGTGTAACTGGTATTAATTATTACTTTCCAGAAAAAACTTCTTTAGAGTATTCTCCGTTCGACTGTGGAATATCAATCACGATATCTCCATTTTCCAGGTAACCGATGGTAAAACTTCCGTCAGCCATTTTAACTTTGAAAACATCTTTTTTAGAGGTGAATTTAAATGTTGCGTAAGGTACAGAACTATTGGGGTCTGCTAAAATAAACTGGTTAGCATCAATCTGTATTTTTTGCAGACTCATCTTTCCGTTTGTATATTTTCCAGTTTTGTTTTCTGTTACTGACGCAGAAGCTACACTTTCATTCTTAGGTTGTTCAGTAACGTTTGCTTCTGTTTGAATTTCTGTGGGATTAGAAGCTGGAACCGACACTAAAGCCTGTTTTAAGGCATCCTGAAATCCTTCTTTATATTCTTTGATATTAGAAGTTCCTTTTGTGGTAAATACAACTTTATCATTGCAGTCTTTGAATTCAAGCAATAATTTATTTCTCAAAAAATTACTGTCATTTTTAAGATTGGCAATAATCACATTACAAGACTTCCCTTTTATATCAGAAGGCCACTGTTCTTTATCACCCTGGATTACAATATATTTTCTGCTTTGCAAAGCTTTTACCAAAGCTCCATCCAACCCATAGGATTCTTCCTGAAAATCTTTAAATTTCCCCGGAATAGAAACATATTTATAATCGGATACCTTCTGTCCGAAAACAAGTGTCAGGCAAAAAGAAAATAGGAATAAAACAAGTTTTTTCATTGATTTTACATTTTAATTCTAAGCATTAATCATTTCTAAATTCTCCCATATCCAATTTAAGAGAGAAGAAATTAGAGTAAAAATTAGACCCGCCAATACCGGAGTTGGTAATCGCATAATCTAATGTAAGGCCTCTGTATCTGATTCCCAAACCAGCACTAGGCTGGAAAGAAACTTTTCTTTTAAGGTCCTCAATATCTGTAATGGATTGGAATCTGTTAATCCCCAATCTCACAAAAATCATTTTCTGATATCCCAGTTCCGCACCAGCATAAGGCGTAATACTTGCAAAATCTGTTGAAACAAGCGCTGCCGTTTTAGCAAAATCTACATTAATACCTGCTTCAGGCAAAACATATACACTACTGTTGATTTCGAATACCTTACTTGCCCCTAAGTTTAATTTAGGCATGGTAAGCTCCATCTTATCCTTCGGTGCAGGGTTAAATTCTTCCCCGTTCACCACTGTTGAAAGTTCTTTTTGGTTAATACTCCAAAAGTTTACTGTAGTGGTTGCATCACGAAGCATTCCTCCGAATTTCCATCCGTTGTCTCCTTTATAGATTGCTCCGACATCAAAACCGAAACCATATCCACTAGCAAATTTCCCAACATTTCTATATACAATCTTTGCATTCACCCCCACATCTAATTTCGTATTTCCTGCAGGATGAAAAGCATAGGAAAGGATAGCGGCATAATCAGATTGTGAGAATTTTGTGATTTTATCGTAGTCAATATTTCCTTCCGAGTCAATCATTTGGGTGGTATTCAAAATATTATCTACCCCAAGTCTTACCACAGATACTCCGAAAACCCCTTCTTCCAATACTTTGGCATATGCCAGATAATCATACTTTGCAATAGATTCAAAGTATTCTGCGTGCATCGCTGCACCCTGCCAGTCTCTTTCAATAGACATTAAACCTGCCGGGTTCCACATAGGAGAATAAACGTCATCCTGGCTGGATAAAACAGCCCCTCCCATTGCCAATCCTCTTGCTCCAGCTCCGATATTTAAGAATTCATTGGAATATTTCCTGATAATTTGAGCTTCGGACAGTCCAAATAGCAATAAAGATGCAATTACAAAGTATTTTTTCATCATATAAATTGGATGCTTAGTTAAAGTTTTTTTGTTTTTCTGGCTTTTATCAATCCGTTTGCAACAATAGCCAATATCATAACAGCTGAAGCTATATAAAATACGGGACTCATATGCTCTGATTCTCCAAAGATAAAAAAAGCTAGTATAATTCCGTAGACCGGTTCTAAATTAACTGTTAAAATTAATGTAAAAGGAGATATGTATTTCATTAATTTTACTGATTCTAACATAGGGAAAGCAGTAAAAACACTCGCCAACAAGCATATTAACGCCAAATCCTTATAATTTATTTCATTCATTTGAAAAATTTGGCCGGATAACAAATAAAATATCAATAAAACAAACCATCCACAGAAAATTTCATAAAATATAATATTCCCAGAACTGGTCTTTCCAAACATTTTTCCATTAAAAACTGAAAAAATAGTTCCAAATATTGCACATAAAATACCGTAAAAAATACCTTCTTTATACTGGAATTCTGTTTTAAATATCAATAAGATGCAAGCAACGATCACGCTTCCCATCACGACTTCCATCACATCAATTTTCCTTTTAAAAATAATAGGTTCTAAAATTGAAGCGAAAAGTGTTGAAAGCGATAGACAACTCAGAGCTATAGATACATTAGACACTTTAATAGAATAAAAAAAGCAATACCAATGGAGCGCCATAGCCACTCCTATCGCAGCCAGCTGAAAAAAAATCTTTTTAGAAACTTTGATACTCTCTTTTTTAAAAACTCTTATGAATACAAAAAGAAATACTGCAGCAAACAGCATTCTGTAAAATACTAAGATCTGGGCATTCGCCTGAATTAGCTTTCCTAAAATTGCAGTGAACCCCCACAAAAAGACAATTAAATGCAACCTGAAAAGTGCTAATTTATGCATACCGTAAGTTCTTTAAATTTTTAACATGCAAATTTACAAATAGGCTTTCATTAATCTGACAAAAAATTTAAAAAGAGGAAAGATTCTTACACCGATCTTAATATTGTAGAATACAGAAGATATTACCGTGATTTAAATTACTAATAAAAAACCCTGAAAATTTATTCAACTTTCAGGGCTTTCAAATAATAAACTATTAAAAAAATAAACTAGGAATAGAGCAATGTACAGATAAAATCATATCCACTACTCTAGCGTAAAGTTAAAAAAAATCTTACTCAATTAAAACATTTTCTTGTTAAATATTTCACAAATTTCTGAGAACCAAACTATTAAACATTTGTTTTACAATAATCTACATTACCTTTAAAAATAGTATCTTTAGACGTAAAAAATTGAAATTTATGGACATTGAATTCAACAAACGAGAAGATCAAAATAGATTAAAATTGTCTGAAATAAACAGGCTGCTTGCTGAAATAAAAAAAGGCGGAGGAGAAAAAAGGCTTCAAAAGCTTCGTGATGAAGGTAAAATGACAGCAAGAGAAAGAGTTGAATATCTTCTCGATAAAGGATCAGAATCCATAGAAATAGGAGCATTTGCCGGCTATGAAATGTATGAAGAGCATGGTGGATGTCCAAGTGGCGGTGTTATCGTTGTTATTGGTTATGTTTCCGGAAGACAATGTATCGTTGTAGCCAATGATGCTTCTGTAAAAGCCGGAGCCTGGTTTCCCATCACAGGAAAGAAAAATCTTAGAGCTCAGGAGATAGCAATGGAAAATAAGCTTCCTATTATTTATCTGGTAGACTCAGCCGGTGTTTACCTTCCTATGCAGGACGAAATTTTCCCAGATAAAGAGCATTTTGGAAGAATTTTTAGAAATAATGCCAAGATGAGTTCAATGGGAATTATCCAGATCTCTGCCGTTATGGGAAGCTGTGTGGCAGGAGGAGCGTATCTTCCTATTATGAGTGACGAAGCGATGATTGTTGACAAAACAGGATCTATTTTCCTTGCCGGAAGTTATCTTGTAAAAGCAGCAATTGGTGAGACAATTGATAATGAATCATTAGGAGGTGCTACTACTCATTGCTCTATTTCAGGAGTTACGGATTATAAGGCTAAAGATGATAAAGATGCCTTAAATAGAATCAAAAATATTATGAAATCTACCGGAACTACCGAAAAGGCTGGTTTTGACAGAATAGAAAGCTTTCCGCCAAAGGAAAGCCCGGATAATATTTTTGGGATTATGCCTGTTTCCAGAGCAGACCAATATGATACTTATGACATTATCAAATGTTTAGTTGATAATTCTGAATATGAAGAATATAAACCTGATTACGGTAAAAGTATCATCTGTGCAACCGCAAGAATCGATGGTTGGTCCGTAGGAATTGTGGCTAACCAGAGAAAACTCGTAAAAAACGGAAAAGGAGAAATGCAGTTTGGAGGAGTAATCTATTCTGACTCTGCAGATAAATCAACAAGGTTTATTGCCAACTGTAACCAGAGAAAAATACCGTTGTTATTCCTTCAGGATGTCACTGGATTTATGGTGGGTTCAAAATCGGAGCAGGGAGGAATTATCAAAGACGGAGCTAAGATGGTTAATGCTGTTTCCAATTCAGTAGTTCCGAAATTTACCGTCATCACAGGTAATTCATATGGAGCCGGAAATTACGCGATGTGTGGAAAGGCATATGATCCAAGATTAATTGTAGCCTGGCCATGGGCTGACCTTGCAGTTATGGGAGGATCACAGGCCGCAAAAGTATTAGCGCAAATCCAGGAATCTACCCTGAAGAAACAAGGAAAAGAAATTAGTAAAGAGGAGCATGATGAGATTTTAGATACAATATCTAAAAGATACCAAAAACAAACGGAAGCTACGTATGCTGCTGCAAGGCTTTGGACAGACGCTATAATTAATCCTGCAGATACCAGAAAATGGGTTTCTATGGGTATTGAAGCTGCTAATCATTCTCCTATTACGGAAAAATTTAATTTAGGTGTAATTCAGGTTTAAGTAAAATATTTATAAAAGAATACATAAAAATGCCGTCTCAATTGAAACGGCATTTTTGGTTTATCTTAATATTGAGTTACAATATAAATTTTGACCAATGTATATGATCTATACAAATACTCTTTCTCCGCAAAAATTACTTGTATTTTTATTGGGTAGCCTTATATCTTTCGGCTAAAGCCAGTGGATGTTTTATTGATGATTTATGATTGTATTTATAGGTAATCCATGTATTCATTGAGGCTGTAGGGCTAAAGCCCGTCCCTATTGAATGATTATTACTGGGATGGAATGTGGGTACAAGATAGATACAGATCGATATAATAGTGATATTATTTTCAGGTATGGAATAATGTAAATAAAAGTAATTGATGTAAACGAGATATAATCAAATTTGATAGAGTGATGCCATCATACAGCTGAGGAGTTATGGAAGAAGAAGGAAGTATTTCCTGTAGTATCTATCAAAAAAAAAGTCTCATACAATAATGTATGAGACTTTTAATAAAAACTGGCGGCGTCCTACTCTCCCGCTTTCGCAGTACCATCGGCGCTGGCAGGCTTAACTTCTGTGTTCGGACTGGGAAC
>Ga0308164_10000359_pt1 | contig 87613 bp, 69 predicted proteins | sample PhyTR2_FD_201031 | JGI IMG/M metagenome (GOLD analysis project Ga0308164, IMG submission 201031) | Phyllosphere microbial communities from UC Gill Tract Community Farm, Albany, California, United States - DLSLT.R2 | ecosystem: Host-associated > Plants > Phyllosphere > Unclassified | place: USA... | reverse complement strand
GCGACCGGTGGACACGATGGGGCGCTGGCCGGAAAACTTGAGCACGGCATCGTCGGCAATCCGTCCCGACAGCAGGATGATGCCGTCAACCTTGCGCGCCAGCAGCAGGCGCACGCGGTCCGCTTCTTCTTCCGCGTTCCAGTGGCCGCTGACGATGACCGAGGCATAGCCGGTGCCTTTCAGGCCGTCATCGATGCCGCGCAGTGTCTCGTCGAAGAACGGCGACGAGATATCCTGTACCACGATGCCGATGGTCATCGAGCGGCCTTTTTTCAGGCCCTGCGCCATCTGGTTTGGTGCGAAGTTGACTTGCTCGATGGCGGCCAGCACGGCCTGGCGCTTGTCGTCGGACACCTTGGCAGTGCCGTTCAGGATGCGCGAGACGGTACTCGGTGATACCCCCGCCAGGCGGGCAACGTCCATGAGCGTGGATGGGCCGGAGGAGGGGGAAGTGTCTGGCAACGTGCAATCCTGTTCTGAGTATTCTGAAAACCTTTTCAGCGAAGATTACCATAAATAGGGGGCTGACTTATAATCGATCGACAGCATTGAGCAAAATGCACAACAAAAATAAATCGAGGTCAGAGACATGGAATTTTCCCAGCCCCCCTTCCTGCACAGTACCAGCGGGCCGCGCCTGCTGGCCGACGTGGGCGGCACCAGCGCCAGCTTTGCACTGGAAACCGCCCCGCACCGCATCGACGCCATCTGGGTGGCCGACTGCGCCGCTTTTCCCACGCTGGGCGCGGCGCTGGTGGCCTACCTGGCGCAGCCGGCCACAGTGGCGGCGGGCGGCTACCAGGCCCGGTATGCCGGCATTGCGATTGCCAATCCGATCGATGGCGACTGGGTCACCATGACCAACCACCACTGGTCGTTCTCGATCGAAGCCGTGTGTTCGCAGTTCAGCCTGAAGTCGCTGGTCGTGGTCAACGACGTGCGCGCGCTGGCCTGCGCGCTGCCGCTGCTGGCGGCTGACCACAAGCACCAGGTGGGGGGCGGTGCGCCGCGCGCGGGCGCCGTGATCGGCCTGGTGGGGGCGGATGCGGGGTTGGGCGTGTCGTACCTGGTGCAGGCTGGCGAGCGCTGGATCGCCATCGACAGCGAGGGCGGGCACAGTACCTTCGCCCCGGCCAACGACCGCGAGATCGACATCCTGCGTTACGCGCGCCGCCAGCACGAACACGTGTCGAGCGAGCGGCTGGTGTCGGGCATCGGATTGACCTTGGTGTACCGCGCCCTGTGCGAACGGGCCGGCGTGGCGTCCGAGGGCTGGACCACGCAGCAGATCGTCGAGCGCGGACTGGGACGGTTATGCCCGGTATGCGAGGAAACCCTGCACGCGTTCTGCGAAATGCTCGGCACGGTGGCCGGCAACGTGGCGCTGACTTTGGGCGCCAAGGGCGGCATTTATATCGGCGGGCGCACGGTGCTGCAGATGAGCGAGTTTTTCGAACGGTCGGGGTTCCGCGCGCGGTTCGAGCAGAAGGGCAGGTTCTCGGATTACCTGGCGCATATCCCGACGTATGTGATTACGGAAAAATACCCGGTGTTGATCGGCATGTCGGCGATGTTGTCGGCGGCGTAAATCACTGCACCGACGCCACGTCCACCACCGCCGTACCCTCGGCCACCCGCACCTGCAACACCCCGCCCGCCACGATCTGCGCGGGCGCCCGTACCACCGCACCCGCCTTGTCCGTCACAATCGCATAGCCGCGCTCCAATGTCCGCTGGGGATTCAACAACTCCAGCTGCGACGACAGCGCCAGCAACGCTGCCCGCCGCTGCTGCACGGTGCGCGCCATGCCGATTGCCGCGCGGTGGCGCAAGCCGTCCAGCACCGTGCGGGCGGCGCGCGTATCGGGCACGCATGCGCCCAGGCGTTCGCCCAGCCGGTCCAGCTGGTGCCGCGCCCTTAGCACCGGCGCGCGGTTGGCATGCGTCATGGCCGTGGCCAGCGCCAGCAGTTTCAGCCGCTGCTGGCGGATCTGGGCATTGGGGTTGAGCAGCCGGCGCGTGTAGCCGTCCAGCGTCTGCGACGATTCACTGATGGCGCGGCGCATGGCGCGGCGCAGGTCGGTGGCGTCGGTGCGCAGGGAAGCGAGCCAGTCGGCGCGCGGCGTGACCGCCAGTTCGGCCGCCGCCGTGGGCGTGGCCGCGCGCAGGTCGGCGGCAAAATCGCAAATCGTGAAATCGGTCTCGTGGCCCACGCCGGAAATGACCGGCATGCGGCAGTTGGCCACGGCGTACGCCACGTCCTCGTCGTTGAACGACCACAGGTCTTCGATGCTGCCGCCACCGCGGCACACGATCAGCACATCGCAGTCGTTGCGCAGCGAGGCCGTGTCGATGGCGGCGGCGATTTTTTGCGGCGCCAGCTGCCCCTGCACCGGCGTGGGATACAGCACGATGCGGACGTGCGGCGCACGGCGGCGCAGGGCCGTCAGCACGTCGCGCAGGGCCGCCGCCTGCGGGCTGGTGACGATGCCCACCGTGCGCGGGAACATCGGCAGCGCGCGCTTGCGGTCGGGGTGGAACAGGCCGGCCGCGTCGAGCTTTTCCTTGAGCCGCAAAAACGCTTCGAACAGCGAGCCCACGCCAGCGCGGCGGATCGCCTCCACGTTGATCTGGTAATCGCCGCGCGCACCGTACAGCGTGACCAGCGCCCGCACTTCCACCTTGTCGCCTTCGCGCGGCGTGAAGTTGGCATACTGGGCGCGGCCACGGAACATCACGGCCCGCACCTGGGCGGCATTGTCCTTGAGCGTGAAATACCAGTGGCCGGAACTGGCGCGGGTGAAGTTGGAGATTTCGCCGGCGATCCAGGTGAGCGGGAACGAGCGCTCGAGCAGCCGCGCCACGGCCTGGTTCAGTGCGGACACGGTGATCACGGGAGCGGAGGCCGGGGCGGAATCGGGTTGTTCGTCGAAGTTCATCGTTTCATTCATGGAAACTATCCACACTATGTGAATTTGGTCACACAGCGGTCATCTGGTAGAAAAAACAGGAAGTATTATAGATAGGTACATGATTTTAAACGAAAAATAATGCTGCCTTATTTACTTGCATTGAGAAAAAAGCCTTATGGATCAAGGACATCACGCACCGGTGACATGGTTACGCACAAAGTTATCCACACAAACTGTTCATTACCTCGCCGCTGGCGGCCGTCCGGACCGTGACCGATAGCTATTGTATGGTGTGCCTAAATTTTGTGCTGCAACGGTAATATGTGACAAATCAATGACTTAGGGTGAACCCGAGGGCATTACACACAATATTGTCCACAGAAGGTGTGCAAAAGTCGGCGCTTGTCCACTGCCCGCCTGGGCGCAGCAGCGTACCTGCAGTGGCTGCGATCGCAGCAAATGCCCTGCCTGCTTTTTGCGCAGGATAAAACTATCGTTATAAATCAACTAGTTAGACGCAGGTGTGCAGCCTTGCACACAATCTTATCCACACAATATGTGCAGAAGTGCACAGCGGTGGACGATAGGACAAATTTATCGCTCGCGGTGTTGCATTGATCTGTGGAAAACCGCATTTCCGGCCTTGGATGGCGCTGCTGCCAGATTTTTACTCATGGCAAAAAAACCGTGTGGTATCAACGGCTTAGTGGTTTTAAATTGGTATTGCACACAATTTTATCCACATAATTTGTGCAGAACTTTATAGTGGCGTGTGCGCGGCGGGCTGCGGGCAGCTGGCAGTGACGTGCCGGATTTTTGCTCAGGGTAAAAATACCGAATGAAATCAAAGGGATAAGTAAAAGGCGGTGGTCTTGCACACAATCTTATCAACAGAATGTGGGCATAAGTCGGCGGTCGGCGTGGCGACCCCGTCACCTCTTGCCGACGGCCGCCCAACAAGATACATTGCGCCTTCGGGTTATCCCGTCCCTATTCATCCACAGGAGTTTGTTTTGCTCGCCATTTTCCAAGCTGCAGGTTGGCCCATCTGGTTGTTGCTGATCGCCTCGATCGTTGCCACCGCCCTGATCATCGAACGCTTGCTGTATTTGCGCCGCAGCAAAATATTGCCCAAGAAGTTGCTCGACGAAGTAGTGCAGGTGTACCGCAGCGGCCATATCACGGCCGACATTCTCGACAAGCTGGAGAAAAGCTCGCCGCTCGGCGTGGTGCTGGCGTCCGCGCTGCGCAATATCGACGCCCCGCGCGACGTCATGAAGGAATCGATCGAGGAAGCCGGCAGCGGCGTGGCGCACACGCTCGAACGCTTTCTCACCACGCTCGGTACCATCGCCACGCTGGCGCCGCTGATGGGCCTGTTCGGCACGGTGGTGGGCATGATCGAAATCTTCGGCTCGCAAAATCCGTCTGGCGCCAATCCGGCGCAGCTGGCGCACGGGATTTCGGTGGCGTTGTACAACACCGGCTTCGGCCTGGCGATTGCCATGCCCACGCTGGTGTTTTATCGCCACTTCCGCGCGCTGGTCGACAGCTTCGTCATCGAGATGGAACAGCAGGCCGTGAAATTTGTCGATGTCGTGCATCGCCAGCGCAAATAAGGACCGGGCATGAACTTCCGCAAAGGCAAGGGCCGCGAAGACCCGGAGATCAACCTGATCCCGTTCATCGACGTGCTGCTGGTGATTCTGATTTTCCTGATGGTGTCCACCACGTACAGCAAGTTCACCGAGCTGCAGATCACGCTGCCGACGGCCGAGGCACCCAAGCCCGAGGACAAGCCGTTCGAGCTGAACGTGACGGTGGACGCCAAGGGTAACTACACCATCAATGGCGACCCGGTATCGTTCCGCGACGTGGCCGGCCTGGCGCAGGCCATGCAGGCCGCTGCCGACAAGGGCGGCCTGACGGGCAAGGCGCCGGTGGTGATCGTCAACGCCGACCAGTTCGCGATGCACCAGATGGTGGTCAACGTGATGGAGGCGGCGCGGGTGGCGGGCTACGACAAGCTGACGTTCGCGGCGCAGACCGGGGGCGGGAAATAAGCTCCGCACTGGAAGCCACGCTCACCCGCAACTGGCTGCGCCGCGGCCCGCTGGCCTGCGCGCTGTGGCCGGTCTCGCTGGTATTCCGGGCGCTGAGCGGCGCCCGCGCGGCCATGTTCCGCGCCGGCTGGCTGGCGTCGGCGCGGTTGCCGGTGCCGGTGGTCGTGGTGGGCAATATCTATATCGGCGGCACCGGCAAGACGCCGCTGACGATCTGGCTGGTGCAGGCCTTGCAGGCGGCCGGCATGCGGCCCGGCGTGATCTCGCGCGGCCATGGCAGCGCGGGCGATACTCCGCGTGCGGTGGGCGATGCGTCCACGCCGCTGGACGTGGGCGACGAGCCGTTGCTGATTTACCAGCGCACCGGCTGCCCGGTGATGGTGGGGCGCGACCGCGCCGCCACCGGCCGCGCGCTGCTGGCCGCGCATCCTGGCGTCGATGTGCTGCTCACCGACGACGGCTTGCAGCATTACGCGCTGCAGCGCGATATCGAAATCATCCTGTTCGACGGCCGGGGCGCCGGCAACGGCTGGCTGCTGCCGGCGGGCCCGCTGCGCGAACCGGTCACCCGCCGCCGCGATTTCACGGTCATCAATGCGCCGGTGCTGACGCCGGAGTTGGTGCGGTCGGTCGGTTGCGTGCCGGTGGAAGCGCCCCCTGCGCAGCGCAGTGCGGGGGGGCACGGGGCGCCGTTGCAAATGACGCTTGGCGGCGACCATGCCGAGCAACTGGTGGACCGCCGCCAACGCTTGCCACTGGCCCATTTCGCGACCGGTGGCCAGCGGCTTGCTGCGGCGGCCGGCATCGGCAACCCGGCACGGTTTTTCGGCATGCTGAAAGCGGCCGGTTTGTCCATCGAAGAACGGCCGCTGCCCGACCACCACGACTTCCGCGACCGGCCTTTCGACGCGCTGCACGCCGATGTGATCTTGATCACCGAGAAGGATGCAGTAAAATGTGCGCAAATTGAAGAACTCAGAGGCGACCCGCGACTATGGGTCGTCCCGGTCACGGCGCACATTGACGGCGCGCTGGCCGACCAAATCGTGGAGAAATGTCGTGGACGCTAGATTGCTTGATATCCTGGTTTGCCCGGTCTGCAAAGGCCCCCTGGAGTACGATAAGAAGGCCCAGGAAATGATCTGCAAAGGCGACCGCCTGGCATTTCCAATTCGTGACGGCATCCCCATCATGTGGGCCGACGAAGCCCGCACCTTGCAGGACAAGGCGGAATAAGTGGCCGCACCTGCTCCCGCACCGGCGCCCTTCATCGTCATCATCCCGGCGCGCCTGGCGTCCACCCGGCTGCCCAACAAGCCGCTGGCCGACCTCGGTGGCAAGCCGATGGTGGTGCGCGTGGCCGAACGCGCGCAGCAGGCAGGCGCGTCGCGCATCATCGTCGCCACCGACCATGACGACATCCGCGCCGCCTGCGAACAGCATGGCGTGGAGGTGTGCATGACCCGCTCCGACCATCCGTCGGGCACCGACCGCATTGCCGAAGTGGCGCACACGCTGGGCCTGGCGCCCGACGCGGTGGTGGTCAATTTGCAGGGCGACGAACCGCTGATCGACCCGGCCCTGCTGCAAGCGGCCGCCGCGCGCATCGGGCCTGACGTGCCGATGGCCACCTGCGCCCACCCGCTGCACGACGCCGCCGACGCGTTCAATCCGAACGTGGTCAAGGTGGTGCTCGACAAGGCCGGGCGCGCGCTGTATTTTTCGCGCGCCACCATTCCGTGGAACCGCGACGCGTTCGCCCGCTCGCAAACCGAACTGCCCGCCGGCCACGTGCCGCTGCGCCACATCGGCCTGTACGCCTATCGCAACGATTTCCTGCAGGCGTATCCCGCGCTCGAGGTGTCGCCGCTGGAAGCGATCGAAGCGCTCGAGCAGCTGCGCGTGCTGTGGCATGGCTACCCGATCGCGGTACACGTGACCGACACGGCGCCGGCCGCCGGCGTCGACACGCCCGAAGACCTGGCCCGGGTACGCCTGCAATACTGATCTCCCCGGCGACTGCGAGCGGATTGATATAAATCAATCCGCCTGCCTGGGCTGTCCTGCTATAACGTTCCATGCCGGTGCGGCACGCGGCCATCTTGCGCCATGCCGGCGCCACGCTGGTGCATTTTTCATACGGAATATCCGCCACGCACCCGTTTTTGCCCGTGAAGAACGGTATAAACGGTTACAAACTGGCTGATGGCCCAAGTTTTGTGGTAAGTTTCGTACCAAGATAGTCGGATAGTCAGTATTACTACTGTGTCCACGCACCAACTAACAACACTTAATTACATCCTCCCAAAAATCTGTTTTAGGAAACTTCATGCGTCTCATTCTGTTAGGAGCACCAGGGGCTGGCAAGGGCACCCAGGCTAATTTCATCAAAGAAAAATACAATATTCCGCAGATCTCCACCGGCGACATGTTGCGCGCGGCGATCAAGGCTGGCACCGAGCTGGGCCTGGCCGCCAAGCAGGTGATGGATGCCGGCGGCCTCGTGTCCGACGACCTGATCATCGGCCTGGTCAAGGAACGCCTGAAACAGGACGATTGCGCCAACGGTTACCTGTTCGACGGCTTCCCGCGCACCATTCCGCAAGCAGACGCCATGAAAGACGCCGGCATCAATGTCGACTACGTGCTGGAAATCGACGTGCCCGATGCCTCGATCATCGAGCGCATGGACGGCCGCCGTTGCCACCCGGGTTCGGGCCGCGTGTACCACATCAAGTTCAACCCGCCTAAAGTCGACGGCAAGGACGATGTAACCGGCGAAGACCTGGTCCAGCGTGAAGATGACAAAGCCGAGACCGTGAAAAAACGTCTCGACGTGTATCACAACCAGACCGAAGTGCTGCTTGGCTACTACAACGACTGGGCCAAGACGGGCGCCGCTGGTGCACCGAAGTATCGTCGCATTGCCGGGGTAGGCCCCGTGGAGCAGATCCGCGATGGCGTGTTTGCTGCGCTGGCCCAGTAAGACCTGAAGAAGCGGACCGTGTGTCCGCTTTTTTTTATGTGTTGTTCAGGTGTTCCCGGGTTGGACGTTGTGTGAAGCGTGCAGTTTGCGCAGTTTAATTAACGACAACAAGAGGGGACACTATGGCAGCCAGTTTGTGGTTAGCAGTGGGTTGCGGCGTTATCGCCGTCATTTACGGCCTGTGGTCGCGCAGCTGGATCTTGCGACAGGATCCCGGCAACCCCCGCATGCAGGAAATCTCGCTGGCCATCCAGCAGGGCGCTGCCGCCTACCTGGCGCGCCAGTACCGCACCATCGGCATCGTCGGCGTGGTGCTGCTCATCCTCATCGCCATCTTCCTCGACTTTAATACCGCGCTCGGTTTCCTGATCGGCGCCGTGCTGTCGGGCGCCTGCGGCTTCATCGGCATGAACGTGTCGGTGCGCGCCAATGTGCGCACCGCCCAGGCGGCCACGCGGGGCATGAACGCCGCACTGGACGTGGCGTTTCGCGGCGGAGCCATCACCGGCATGCTGGTCGTGGGCCTGGGCCTGCTGGGCGTGGTGCTGTTTTATATGTACCTGACGGCCGGCTTGCCGCCCGACCTGGCCGCCGCCACCGTCAACACCCATCAACTGATCGAACCGCTGATCGGGCTGGCGTTCGGGGCGTCGCTCATTTCCATCTTCGCCCGCCTGGGCGGCGGCATTTTCACCAAGGGCGCCGACGTCGGCGCCGACCTGGTAGGCAAGGTCGAGGCCGGCATTCCCGAGGACGATCCGCGCAACCCGGCCGTGATTGCCGACAACGTGGGCGACAACGTCGGCGATTGCGCCGGCATGGCCGCCGATCTGTTCGAAACCTACGTGGTCACCTTGATTGCCACCATGCTGCTCGGGGCGCTGCTGATGGTCAAGGCGCCGGTGGCGGCCGTGGTCTATCCGCTGCTGCTGGGCGCGGTGTCGATCATCGCGTCGATCATCGGCTGCTCGATGGTCAAGGCCAGGCCGGGCAAGAAAATCATGGCGGCGCTGTACACGGGACTGTGGTGGGCGGCCGGGCTGTCGCTGCTGGGCTTTATCGCGGTGACCTGGTACGTGTGGCCCGATCCGGCGCTGCGCCTGCGGCTGCTCGGGTGCACGGTGGTGGGCATCGTGCTCACCGGGCTGATGGTGTACATCACCGAGTACTACACCGGCACCGATTTCGCGCCGGTCAAGCATATCGCCCAGGCGTCCACCACCGGCCATGGCACCAACATCATTGCCGGCCTGGGCGTGTCGATGAAATCGACCGCATACCCGGTGCTGGCCGTGTGCGCGGCCATCCTGGTGTCGTACCAGCTGGGGCAGCTCTATGGCGTGGCCATTGCCGCCACGGCCATGCTGTCGATGGCCGGCATCGTGGTGGCGCTCGACGCTTACGGACCCATTACCGATAACGCCGGCGGCATCGCCGAAATGGCCGGCATGCCCGACTCGGTGCGGGCCATTACCGACCCGCTCGACGCCGTGGGCAATACCACCAAGGCCGTCACCAAGGGGTATGCGATCGGTTCGGCAGGCCTGGCCTCGCTGGTGCTGTTTGCCGACTACACCCACGCGCTCGAAGCTTCCGGGCGCACCATCACGTTCGATCTGTCCAATCCGATGGTGATCGTGGGGCTGATCATCGGTGGCCTGATCCCGTACCTGTTCGGCGCCATGGCGATGGAAGCGGTAGGGCGTGCCGCCGGCGCGGTGGTGGTGGAGGTGCGGCGCCAGTTTCGCGACATCAAGGGCATCATGGAAGGCACGGCCAAGCCCGAGTACGACAAGGCGGTGGACATGCTGACCGCATCGGCCATCCGCGAAATGATCATCCCGTCGCTGCTGCCGGTGGTGGTGCCGGTGATCGTGGGCATGCTGCTTGGCGCGGCGGCATTGGGCGGCATGTTGATGGGCACGATTATCACCGGGCTGTTCGTGGCGATATCGATGACCACCGGCGGCGGCGCCTGGGACAATGCCAAGAAATACATCGAAGACGGCCACCACGGCGGCAAGGGTTCCGAAGCGCACAAGGCGGCCGTCACCGGCGACACGGTGGGCGACCCGTACAAGGACACGGCCGGCCCTGCCATTAATCCGCTGATCAAAATCATCAACATCGTGGCGTTGCTGCTGGTGCCGCTGTTGCCGGCCACCGGCTGGGTGGCCGTCAGTGCCCCGGTGGCGGTGCACGCCCCGGCCGTGATCGTGGTCCCGGCCGGCATCATCGCGCCCGGCGAACTCGGTTCTCCGCCGTAACCCGCCCTGGCCATGCGGGCGTGCCCGCCACCCCCTGCCGCGCGCCACGCCGGCCCCGAAGCCGGTAGGCTGGCGCCACATCATGCAGGAGGAGACGCGATGAACAAGATCGAATCGGTTGTGCGGCGCGGCGCCACGCTGGCGCTGCTGGCCTCGGCATTGCTGGGGCCGGGCGCCGGGGCCCAGCAGCCGCCGCGCGAGCCGGCGCCGGAAGCGGGCCCGCAAAAAGCGCCGGAAGTGGATACAGAAAAAGAAGAGTACGCCAAGCTGCCGCCATGCAAGCTCAGCGATGATGGCAAGCACCTGGCCGAAGAGCCATGCCGGACCGCCAAGGCCAAGGACCCGGTCCCCCGGCGGCCGGTACCGCAGGCCATCGAACGGGTGTCGCCGGCCGAGAGCAAGCCGGTCGGGCCGGTGCCGGGGGCCACGGTCCTGCCCACGCCGCCGCGCCAGCCGCAGGTTGCGCCCACCAGCCGGCCCGGCGCGCCGATTCCCACTGCCGGCTGCGATGCGGGCGGCTGCTATGGCCCCGGCGGCCAACGCTACAACAACGGTCCCGGCGCCACCGTGGTCAGCCCCAGCGGTAAACTGTGCTCGCGCAACGGCGCCTGGATCCAGTGCTGACCCGGGCCTGACAGGGCGCCAGGGCCGGCAACCGGACTTCGTGCAGCTTATCGATGGCGATGCCGCGTACATTGTGTTACGTTAACGTAAACGTCAATCTGAAGTTGGCATCGATAACATCGCACAAGGAGACAATATGCACATCGCGGACCAGGTATTCATCATCACGGGCGGCGCCTCGGGGCTGGGCGCGGCCACGGCGCGCATGCTGGCGCAGGCGGGGGGCAGGATCGTCCTGGCCGATGTGCAGCAAGACGGCGGCCGGGCACTGGCGGCGGAACTGGACGGCGTGTTCGTCCATTGCGACGTCACGTCCGAAGCCGACGGCCAGGCCGTGGTGGCGGCGGCAACTGCGCTGGGGCCGTTGCGTGGCCTGGTCAACTGCGCGGGCATTGCGCCGGCCGCCAAGACCGTGGGGCGCGACGGCCCGCATGCGCTCGACCTGTTCCAGCGCGTGGTGGCGATCAACCTGGTGGGCACGTTCAACATGGCGCGGCTGGCGGCAGCGGCCATGAGCACCAGCGCGGCGCTGGACAACGGTGAGCGGGGCGTGATCGTCAACACCGCCTCGGTGGCCGCCTACGACGGTCAGATGGGGCAGGCCGCGTATGCTTCGTCGAAGGCGGCGGTGGCCGGCCTGACGCTGCCGATGGCGCGCGACCTGGCGCGCAGCGGCATCCGCGTGATGGCAATTGCGCCCGGCATTTTCGAAACGCCGATGATGCTCGGCATGCCGCAGGAGGTGCGCGATGCGCTGGGCGCAATGGTGCCGTTCCCTCCCCGCCTGGGCAAGCCCGACGAATATGCGCAACTGGTGCGGGCCATTCTGGAGAACCCCATGCTCAATGGCGAGGTAATACGATTGGACGGGGCGATCCGGATGCAGGCCAAATAAACCCCGCTCCCTCCGCCAGCACCGTGCCGACTCCGGTCCGGCGGCGCGGTTTGTTCGTCATAACAAAAACGCATAAGGTTCAGCAGTAAACGATTTAAACGATTTCGTGTACGATGGCTTTTCAGGCGCGCCGCAGGTGCGCGCCCCGATCCGGAGAGCACATGACACGTTTGAAAACCCTGGCGCTTGCCGTCACCATGCTGGGCGTGCTGCACGTCCCCGTCCACGCCCAGTTGCAGGCGCCTGCCGCCGGCCCCGCCATTGTTCCCGGCGTCAACCATGACGTGGCCCCCGAAATCGCCACCGGCTACAACGCCAAGGCCGGCAAGTCGTCGCAGAAGTTCATGGTGGCTGCCGCCAATCCGCTGGCCACCCAGGCCGGCTACCAGATCCTCAAGCAGGGCGGCGCTGCGATCGACGCCGCGATTGCCACGCAACTGGTGCTCACGCTGGTGGAGCCACAGTCGTCGGGCATCGGCGGCGGCTCGTTCCTGATGTACTCCGACGGCAAACGCGTACAGTCGTACGACGGCCGCGAAACCGCGCCGGCAACTGCCGACGAACACCTGTTCCAGGACCAGGATGGCAAACCGGTCTCGCGCGAGACCGGCGTGGTGGGCGGGCGTTCGGTGGGCGCACCCGGCGTGCTGCGCATGCTGGAACTGGCGCACAAGCAGCACGGCCGGCTGCCGTGGAAAACCCTGTTCGCGCCGGCCATCAAGCTGGCCGACGACGGCTTCGCCGTGAGCCCGCGCCTGAACGCGCTGCTCAAGTGGGATAAATACCTGGCCCGCGATCCGGTGGCGCGTGCCTACTTCTTTGACGCCGCCGGCGCCCCGCGCCCGGTGGGCTACATCCTGAAAAACCCGGAATTGGCGCGCACGCTGCGCGAGATTGCCGACGGCGGTGCCGACGCCTTTTATAAAGGCCGCATCGCGCGCGACATCGCCGCCAAGGTGGCCGGTCACGCCACCAACCCGGGCAAACTGACCGCTGCGGACATCGCCGGCTACCAGGCCAAGGAACGCACGCCGATCTGCAGCGACTACAAGGCGTGGACCGTGTGCGGCGCGCCGCCGCCATCGTCGGGCGGCATCGCCATCGCGCAGATGCTGGGCATCCTGGAAGTGAAGGACATCAGCCCGTACAAGCCGGTGAACGGCCAGCTCACCGCCGACGGCATCCACCTGTTCAGCGAAGCGGGCCGCCTGGCGTACGCGGACCGCAACCGCTACGTGGCCGATACCGATTTCGTGCCGCTGCCCGGCAAGGGCGTGGCCGCGATGCTCGACAAGCGCTACCTGGCCAAACGCGCGGCGCTGATCGGCGACAAGTCGATGGGCCAGGCCAATTACGGCACGCCCGACACCATGGACGTGGCATGGGGGCTCGATACCGCGATCGACAAGCCATCGACCTCGCACCTGGTGGCGGTGGACGCGTTTGGCGGCGGCCTGTCGATGACCACGTCGGTGGAAGACGCCTTCGGTTCGCGCCAGATGGTGGACGGCTTCATGCTCAATAACCAGCTCACCGACTTCTCGTTCGATTCGCAGGATGCCAACGGCCCCATCGCCAACCGGGTGCAGGCCGGCAAGCGGCCGCGCAGCGCCATGTCGCCCACGCTGGTGTTCGACAAGGGCACGCACCAGCTGGTGCTGGCCACCGGTTCGCCGGGCGGTTCCACCATCATCAATTACGTGGCCAAGGTGCTGGTGGGTACCCTGGACTGGAAGCTCGACGTGCAGCAGGCCATCAGCCTGCCCAACCTGGGCAGCCGCAACGGTCCCACCGAGCTGGAAAAAGACCGGGTGGACGCCAGCGTCATCGCGCAGTTGAAGGCGCGCGGCCACGAGGTGCGCGAGACCGAGCAAAACTCCGGCTTGCAAGGCATCCAGCGCCGCACCGTGGGCGGCAAGCCGCAGTGGTTCGGCGGCGCAGATCCGCGCCGAGAAGGCATCGTGCTGGGCGACTGATCCAGCGCGCGGCGCATACCCAACGATCCGAGAAGGCCTCGTGCTGGGCGACTGATCCAGCGCGCGGGCATACTCGACGACGCGTGAGGGCATCGTGCTGCGCGACTGAGCTGCAATACACACGGCGCTTCCCCAACCCTGGATACCCTGCTAATCTTGGGCCATGGGACGTCAAAAGAAAACAGGCCTGATCCTCACCGGCGGCGGCGCGCGCGCGGCCTACCAGGTGGGCGTATTGCAGGCCATTTCCGAGATCTTATGGGAGGCGGGCTGGCCGCCGGCGCGCAACCCGTTCGATATCATTTGCGGCACCTCGGCCGGCGCCATCAATGCCACGGCGCTGGCCTGCCGCGCCGACAATTTCGGCGAAGGCGTGCAAAAACTGCTCGACGTGTGGCAGAACATCGAGGTGGCGCAGGTGTACCGCGCCGATTCGCTCGGGGTGTTGCGCTCGGGCGCGCGCTGGCTGTCGTTGCTGTCCTTCGGCTGGCTGCTGCGCAAGTGGCGCGCCGCGCCGCCAGCCTCGCTGCTCGACAACACGCCGCTGGTCGGCCTGCTGCACCGCATGCTCGATCTGCCACGGCTGGATGCCGTGCTGTCCGAAGGGCTGCTCCATGCGCTGGCCGTCACCGCCTCGTCCTACACCGCCGGCAATCACCTCACCTTCTACCAGACTGCCGCCGACATCGCGCCATGGGTGCGCATGCAGCGGGTGGCGTTGCAGGACCAGATCGGCGTCGAACACCTGCTGGCGTCGTCGGCGATTCCGTTTATTTTTCCAGCCACGCCGTTGTTCATGGGGGGGCGGCGCGAGTATTGCGGCGACGGCTCGATGCGCCAGCTGGCGCCCATTTCCCCGGCCATCCACCTGGGCGCGCGCAAGGTGCTGGTGGTAGGCGCGGGTCGCCTGACGGAGGCGCCGCGCAACGCGTCGGAGCAGGGCGCGGCGCGCTATCCGAGCCTGGCGCAAATCGCCGGTCATGCAATGTCTTCGATTTTCCTCGACTCGCTGGCGGTCGATATCGAGCGCCTCGAACGGGTGAACAAGACCCTGTCGCTGCTACCCGAGGAGCTGCTGCAACAGACGCCATTGAAGCCGGTCAAGCTGCTGGTGATCGCTCCGTCCGAGCGGCTCGACGACATCGCCACGCGCCATATCGGCAGCTTGCCGGCGCCGATCCGCACCATGTTGTCGGGTATCGGAGCCACCGAAACACGGGGCGCTGCACTGGCTTCGTATTTATTGTTCGAATCAACGTATACTTGCGACCTGATCCGCCTGGGTCAGCGCGATACGCAGGCGCGCAAAGACGATGTTCTCGCCTTTTTTGAATCCTGACTAACGAACGAGGGAGGCCCGTTTTTGCCATTCCTGATACGCTTGCTGCGCCTGGTCAGGCGCCTGCTCCTGGCCATACCCGTGCCGCTTCTGCTCCTGTGGACGCTGGGCGGAGCCGCTGCATGGGCCGGGCCGCCGCCGCGCACGCTGCGGTTCGAGCAGCTGAGCGTGGAGCATGGACTGGCGCAGGAATCGGTGCTGGCCATCGCCCAGGACAAGCTGGGTTTCATCTGGCTCGGCACCCAGGCGGGCCTCACCCGCTTCGACGGCTACCGCACTGTTACCTACAAGAGCGCGGTGTCCGATCCGCGCAGCCTGGCCGACAACTGGGTGCGCGTGCTGCACCTCGATCCTGCCGGCCACCTGTGGGTGGGCACCGATGCCGGCCTCGATCGCTACGATCCTGCTACCCGTACTTTCGTCCATTATCTGCCGCATGAGCCGGCGCAGCGCGGCAACGGCAACCGCCATGTGCGCGCCATCGCCGACGACGGGCGGGGCGGGCTGTGGATTGCAACTGCCGACGGCTTGCACCATCTCGATCCGGCAACCAGGCGCTTTACCAGCTGGCACCACGACCCCGCCGATGCCGGCAGCCTGGCCAATGACCAGGTCAACGCCCTGGCGCGCGACGCCGCCGGCCGGCTGTGGGTGGCCACGGCCACCGGGCTCGATATGCTGGCGCCGGGCGCCACCCGGTTCGTTCACTACAAGCTCGATGCGGGCGGCGACAGCCGCTTCAACGCGGTACTGGCGCTGCAGGTGGACAGCGCGCAAAACCTGTGGATCGGCACCATGGGCGGACTGGAACAATGGCGCCTTGGCCGGGCCCCTGCGGAGGAACCGCAGCGCCGCCGCCTCGGGCCGGAGCAGGGACTGCGGTCCGGCACCAGCATCACCACCCTGTACGAGGACTCGGAACAGCAGCTATGGGTCGGTTCCCAGGCCGACGGGCTGCTGCGCTGGCTGCCGGGCGAACAGCGGCTGGTGCAGTACCGCCACCAGTTCAGCGACCATCACAGCCTGGCGGACAACCAGGTGTCGGCGCTGTTCCGCGACCGCGTAGGCACGTTCTGGGTGGGCACCTGGAACGATGGCGTGAGCCGGGTGGACATGGGCAGCGGCGGTTTTGCGCGCATGGTGCGCCAGACCGAGGAAGCAGGAGCACTGTCGGACAACAAGGTGCGCGCGATTGCCAGTGCGGCGCCCGGCGGGGCCGCCGACGATGGCCGGCTGTGGCTCGGCACCGGTGCCGGCCTGAACCTGTTCGATCCGCTCACGGGACGCAGCAAGGTGTGGCGCCACGATCCGGCGCAGGCGGACAGTTTGAGCGACGACCAGGTGACGGCGCTGTGGCGCACGCCCGGCGCCGGCGCGGATGGCAACGCCGGCGACCAGGGCGCGATCTGGATCGGCGGGCGCGCGGGCATCAACCATCTCGATATCGCCACCGGCAAAATTCGCGCGCTGTCCTTCGTACGCGGCGATCCGGCCAGCGATACCATCCGCAATATTGTTGCCGACCGCACCGGCCTGCTGTGGATTGCCAGCCGCGGCGGCCTGCACCGGCTCGATCCGAAGACCATGGACGTCCACACGTACCGCCATAATCCGGCCGACAGCACCAGCCTGGCCGACAACGTGGTACGGCCCATCCTCGAAGACCGGCGCGGGCGGCTGTGGGTGGGCAGCTTCAACGGCCTCGATCTGCTCGATCGCAAAACCGGCGTGTTCCGCCACTTCCGGCGCAGCGCCAACGATCCCGATTCGCTGAGCCACGACGAGGTGCACGCCTTGTACGAGGACGAGCGCGGCACCTTGTGGGTGGGCACCGCAGCAGGCCTGAACCGCGTGGACATGAGTGCCGATGGCACCATCCGCTTTCGCCGTTACCTGCGCAAGGACGGCATCGCCGACGATGCGATTGCCGCCATCCTGCCCGACAATGCTGGCAACCTCTGGCTCAGCACCAACAGCGGCCTGTCGCGCTTCAATATCGCCACCGGCATGGTGCGCAATTACAGCGACGCCGACGGCACCATCGAGGGCGCGTATTTCGACGGATCGGCGTTGCGCACGGCCGATGGCACGCTGTACTTCGGCGGCTTTAACGGCATTACCGCGTTCGCGCCGCAGGCGGTGCGCGAAAACAGCGTGGCGCCGCCGGTGGCCATCACCGATTTCCAGGTGTTTAACAAGTCGCTGCGAGCCGGGCAGGGCGATCACGGCGACGTACTCAAGACCGCCATCGAACACACGGGCGAACTGACGCTGCGCCAGGCCGATTCGGTGTTCTCGCTCGAATTCGCAGCACTGCACTACGCCGCGCCGCAGCGCAACCGCTTTGCCTACCAGTTGCAGGGCTTCGACGAGGACTGGGTGGTAACCGATGCCAGCAAGCGCTTCGCCACCTACACCAACCTCGATCCCGGCGAATACCTGTTCCGGGTAAAGGCGGCCAACAAGGACGGCATCTGGAACGACAACGCGGCCACGCTCAAGATCACCATCATGCCGCCGTTCTGGAAGACCTGGTGGTTCCGGAGCCTGGTAGCGCTGCTGCTGGCCGGCGCGGCATACGCCGCCTACCACGCGCGCGTGCGCAGCATGCGCCGCCAGCAGCAGCGGCTGGAAGACCTGGTCGAGTCGCGCACGACCGAGGTACAGCACAAGAATCGCCTGCTGCAGCAGCAAAAGCAGGAACTGGAAGTGCGCCGGCTCGAAGCCGAGGCGCAGCGTGCCGACGCCGACCAGCGCCGCCTCGATACCGAACGGCAGAAGGAGGAAGTGGAAAAGGCGCACCGCAACATCTCGGTCATGAGCGAACTGGGACGCGAAATGAGCGCCACGCTCGATATCGAAACCTTGATGAGCACCCTGTACCGGCACGTGCACGACCTGATGAACGCGGAAATCTTCGGCATCGGTTTCGTGCGCGAGGAAGAGGGCGTGATCGAATTTCCGTTCGCGATAGAAGCCGGCGTGCGCACCTTGCCTTACCAGCGCCGGCTCGACCAGCCGAACCAGCTGGCCGTGTGGTGTCTGACGCACCGCCAGCCGCTGCTGATCAACGACTTCGATGCCGAATACCACCGTTACATGGACGACAGCGGCCTCGATGTGCTCACACCGTGCGTGCGCGAGGACGGTGGGCGCAGCCTGCCCGCGTGCTCGATGATGTACGCACCGCTGGTGGTGGGCGACCGCGTGGTAGGCCTGCTGTGCGCGCAAAGCACGCAGCGCAACGCCTACCGCCAGGTGCACATGGACATGCTGCAGGCGCTGGCCGCGCACGCCGCCGCCGGCCTGGAAAACGCGCGCGCCTACCAGCAGCTGGAAGACACGCTGCAAACCCTGCGCCAGACCCAGGAACAGTTGCTGTTGCAGGAGCGCCAGGTACGGCTGCACACCGAGGAGCTGGCGCTGGCCAACCGCGCCTTGCAGGACAACGACGAACGGCTGCGCCAGGCCAAGCAGAAGGCGGAAGACGCTACCCGCCAGAAATCGGAATTCCTGGCCAATATGAGCCACGAGATGCGCACCCCGCTGGCCGGCGTGATCGGCATGCTGGGCTTTTCGCTGCGCGATGCCTCGCTGCAGGACAGCACCCGCGAGCAAATCCTGCGCGGCCAGGCCAATGCGCAGTCGCTGCTCACCATCATCAACGACCTGCTGGACTTTTCCAAGATCGAGGCGGGCAAGCTCACCATCGAGAACATCGATTTTTCGCTGACGTCGGCCGTGGAAAACGTGGTGAGCCTGTTCGAGGAACAGGCTGCCGCGCACAGCGTGGGCTTCCGCCTGGTGTTTGCCGACGATCTGCCGCAGTTCGTGGTGGGCGACCCCACCCGCTTGCGGCAGGTGCTGGTCAACCTGGTGGGCAATGCGTTCAAGTTTACCCGCAGCGGCACCGTGACGATGCGCGTGGAACGGGTGCCGGAAGTCGGCGAAACCGCCGATGATGTCGCCGCGCTGGCCGGCCGCACGGGCGTGATCAACCGCATCCGCTTCATGGTCGAGGATACCGGCATCGGCATCGAGGCCGAGGCGATTCCGCGCCTGTTCCAGAAGTTCGAACAGGCCGACGCGTCCACCACGCGCCGCTACGGCGGCACGGGACTGGGCCTGGCGATCTGCCGCCAGCTGGTGGAACTGATGGGCGGCAGCATCAACGCCGTCAGCGCGCCGGGGCAGGGCAGTACCTTCATGTTCGAACTGCCGCTTGCCAACGGGGTGCCGCCGCCGCTGGTGCCGCACGTGCCGCGCGAACCGCACAGTCACCAGTTGCGCGTGCTGTGCGCGGAAGACTTCCCCACCAACCAGATCATCATCCGCATGATGCTCGAAGACCTGGGCCACAAGGTGGATATCGCCGCCAACGGCGCGCTGGCGGTAAAGGCCTGCGCGCTCACGCGCTACGATTTGATCCTGATGGATGGGCGCATGCCGGAGCTGGACGGCGCCAGCGCCACGCGCCTGATCCGCGCCGGGGGACCGGACGACGCGCCGGTACGCGACCAGGAACTGATGATCATCGCGCTGACCGCCAACGCCAGCGAGGAGGACCGCAGCCGGTACCTGGCCGCCGGCATGGACGATTTCCTCACCAAGCCGATCGACGAGGACAAGCTGCATTTCCACTTGAGCCGGGCCATCGAACGCCAGCTGCAGCGCGGTTTCCAGTTGTCGCCGATGGCGCCGCGCGCCGATGTGCCCGACCGGCCCGACGTGCCGGATCTCGACGCCATGTTCGGCGTGGAGCCGGCGACGCCCGACGGCGCGCGGCTGGCGCAGCACAGCGGCGGCGGCGACCTCAAGGCGCGCCTGCGCAGCGCATTCCGCCAGGACGTGCCGCTGCGCCTGGCCGACCTCGATGACGCGCTGGCGCGCGGTGACGCCGACGCCGCGGGCCGCCTGCTGCATGGCATGAAGGGCAGCGCCGGCTACCTGGAAGAGCAGGAGCTGCAGGCGCTGTGCGGCGAACTCGAATCCTGCGCCGATCGCGGCCAGTGGCAGCAGATCCGCGCGGCGCTGCCCCGGTTGCGGGTGTTGCTGGAAATGGCAAGCAAATCCTGAGACCCGGGCGCGGTAGAAAAATTGCTTGCGTGTCATCGGCGTTTCAGGCAGTGTTAATATTGTGGAAGCATGGTGCGGTGGCATAGGGAGTGACATGAAAGTTCTGGTAGTTGACGACGACGTCGTCTCGCGCATGGTGCTCATGCACCTGATCGACAGCTGCGGAAAATTCGACATCGTGGAAGCCGAAGACGGCCTTGATGCCTGGACCCAGCTCGAAGGCGGCTTGCGCCCGTCGATCTGCTTTTGCGACCTGCGCATGCCCCACCTGTCGGGCATCGAGTTGCTGCAGCGGGTCAAGGGCAATCCCGAGTTGAGCGCCATGCCGTTCGTGCTGGTCACGTCCGCCACCGAAAAAGACGTGGTCCAGGAAGCCTCGAGCGCCGGCGTTGCCGGGTACATTGTCAAGCCGTTCCAGGCGGAGCAGGTGCGGGTGCACCTGACGTCGTTCCTCGACCAGGCTGCCAATGGCTACCAGCACCAGGCGGAGGATCCGGCGGAAACGCTGCGACGCCTCGGCATCAATGGCGAGCGGCTGCTGGTGTACCTCACCGGTTTTCACAACCAGTTGGGCGCGGCGAGCACCGACCTCGAAGCGCTGCTCGGCCAGGGCGACCAGCAGGGCGCGCAGGTGCGCATTGAGCGCCTGCTGGCCGGCTGCGTTACGCTGGGCCTGGCCGGAGCGGCGGCAGCGCTCAAGGGGCTGGCCGCCAATCCACCGGCCACCCGCCTGTCCAACGACGCGGTGCAGGCGGTGCTGTCCGACGTGCTGCGCGCAGTGGACCAGCAGGCAGGCCTGGTGCGCCAGAGCGGCCTGATATAAACCTGTTTGCGCCGCACCTCGGACATCCCCGCACAGGCCGCACTTGAAATCGGAATAGTTTAGGTTTAAAGTATCTGCTTGCGGGTGGACACCCAAGCAATCCGACTTCAGGGCCGCCATGATCATCTCTACCTCCGGCAGCACCGCCAGCGCCGACAACGTCGATCATTTTGCGCGCGACCACCTGCCGCCGCCGGCGCTGTGGCCCGAGCTGCGCTTCGACCTGCCCGAACTGCGTTATCCGCCGCGCGTCAACTGCGCGGACGAGTTGCTGGCGCATGCCGACGGTGCGCGCATGGCGCTGCGCGGCGCGCGCGTGGCATGGACGTACGCCGAGCTGCGTGCGCAGGTCGACCGCATCGCCCACGTGCTGCGCGGTCCCATGGGGCTGGTGCCCGGCAACCGCGTGCTGCTGCGCGGGACCAATACTCCGCTCATGGCGGCATGCCTGCTGGCCGTGATCAAGGCGGGCTGCATTGCCGTGCCCACCATGCCGCTGTTGCGCGCGCGCGAACTGGGCGCCATTGCGGCCAAGGCGCGCGTGAACGCGGTGCTCTGCGCGCAGTCGCTGTGCGCGGAGCTTGACGCGGCCGAACTGCCGGCCGCTGCGCGCGCCAATACCGTGTGCTTTGGCGCCGACGATGCCGCACTCGAGGCGCTGATGGCGGCGCAACCGCCGCACTTCACGGCGGTGGACACGGCGCTCGACGATATCTGCCTGATCGGCTTTACGTCGGGCACCACCGGCGTCCCTAAAGGCACCATGCATTTCCACCGCGATGTGCTGGCCATTTGCGACTGCTTTCCGCGCTCGGTGCTGCGGTCGCAGCCAGGCGATGTGTTCATCGGCACCCCGCCGCTGGCCTTTACGTTCGGCCTCGGTGGGCTGTTGCTGTTTCCGCTGCGGGTGGGCGGCACGGCGGTGCTGCTGGAAAAACTCACGCCCGAAACGCTGCTGGCCGCCATTGGCGCTTACCGCGCCACCGTGTGTTTTACCGCGCCCACGTTTTACCGCCAGATGGCGGCGCTGGCCGGCAAGTTCGACTTGTCCAGTTTGCGCCGCAGCGTGTCGGCCGGCGAGGCGCTGCCGCTGGCCACGCGCGACGGCTGGCGCCAGGCCACCGGGCTGGAAATGATCGACGGTATTGGATCCACCGAACTGCTGCACATTTTTATTTCGGCTGCCGACGACCAGGTGCGGCCCGGTGCCACCGGCAAGCCGGTGCCCGGCTACCAGGCCTGCATCCTCGACTCCCATGGACAGCCCGTTGGACCGGGCGTGATCGGCCGCCTGGCCGTCAAGGGGCCCACCGGTTGCCGCTACCTCGACGACCCGCGCCAGGCCGACTATGTACTCGACGGCTGGAACCTCACCGGCGACGCCTATGAAATGGACGCCGACGGCTATTTTTATTACCGCTCGCGCACCGACGACATGATCATCTCCGCCGGCTACAACATCGCCGGCCCCGAAGTGGAAGAGGCGCTGCTGCGCCACCCGGCCGTCGCCGAGTGCGGCGTCACCGGCAAGGACGACGAAGAGCGCGGCCAGATCGTCGAAGCCCACGTGGTGCTCAAGCCAGGCCATCGAGCCTCGGCAGCGCTGGCGGCGCAGCTGCAGGACTTCGTCAAGGGGCAGATCGCACCGTACAAGTATCCGCGCGCGGTGCGCTTCCTCGCCGCGCTGCCGCGCACCGAAACCGGCAAGCTGCAACGGTTCAAATTGCGCCAACATGACGCGGAGGGCGGCCTGTGAATATCGTCTGCATCGGCGGTGGTCCGGCCGGCCTGTATTTCGGCCTGCTCATGAAGCAGCAGCAGCCAGCGCACCGCGTCGCCGTGATCGAGCGCAACCGGCCTTACGATACGTTCGGCTGGGGCGTGGTGTTCTCGGATCAAACGCTGGGCAACCTGGCCCGCGCCGACGCACCCACCGCGCACGCCATCGAGGCGGCGTTCAACCACTGGGATGCGATCGACGTCGATATCGGCGGGCGCACCATCACGTCGGGCGGCCATGGTTTTTGCGGTATCGGCCGCAAGCACCTGCTCAACATCCTGCAGCACCGGTGCGAGGAGCTGGGCGTGGAGCTGGTGTTCGAAACCGAGGTGGCGGACGACCAGGCACTGGCCGCGCGGTACGGCGCCCACCTGGTGATCGCGGCCGACGGTTTGCACAGCCGCACCCGTGCGCGGTATGCGTCCTCGTACCAGCCGCAGCTCGATACCGGGGCAGGGCATCGGTGCCGTTTCGTGTGGCTCGGCACCCGCAAGAAATTCGAGGCGTTCACGTTCGCGTTTCGCCATACGCCGCATGGCTGGTTCCAGGCCCATATCTACCAGTACGATGGCGACACCTCCACCTTCATCGTCGAAACGCCGGAAGCCGTATGGCGTGCGGCCGGCCTGGCAGACATGGACCCGCAGCAGTCCATCGCGTTCTGCGAACAGCTGTTTGCCGACGTGCTGGGTGGTCACGGACTGCTGGCCAATGCCGCCCACCAGCGCGGCGCCGGCAGCTGGAGCACGTTCCCGCGCCTGGTATGCGGCCAATGGGTACACTGGAACCAGGATGTTCCCGTGGTCCTGGTGGGCGACGCCGCCCATTCGGCCCATTACTCGATCGGATCCGGCACCAAGCTGGCGCTGGAAGACGCGATCGAACTGGCCGGTTGCCTCGGCCGGCAATCTGACTTGCGCGAAGCGTTGACGATGTACCAGCAGGCGCGTGCGGTGGAGGTGCTCAAGCTGCAAAGCGCAGCACGCAACTCGATGGAGTGGTTTGAAAACGTGGACCGTTACGCGGCACTGGATGCGCCGCAGTTTGCCTATTCGATGCTCACCCGCAGCCAGCGCCTGTCGCATGCCAACCTGCGCCTGCGCGACCGGGCCTACGTGGACGACTACGAAGCGTGGTTTGCCGCGCGCGCATTTGCCCAGGCCGGCCTGCCCGCGCCGGAGCACCACGTGCCGCCCATGTTCACGCCATTCAAGGTGCGGGAACTCGTGCTCAAGAACCGCGTGCTGGTATCGCCCATGGCGCAGTACAGCGCGGTGGACGGCGTGGCCGGCGACTACCACCTGGCGCACCTGGGCGCCCGCGCACTCGGTGGCGCGGCTTTGGTATTTACCGAGATGACGGCGGTCTCGGCCGATGCCCGCATCACGCCCGCCTGCACCGGCCTGTACACGCCAGACCATGTACGGGCATGGCGTCGCATCGTCGATTTCGTCCATGCCCAGGGCGACTGTGCGATTGCGCTACAACTGGGGCATGCTGGTCCCAAAGGTTCCACCCGCCCGCTGTGGGACGGCATCGACCAGCCGCTCGCCGAGGGCAACTGGCCGCTGCTGGCCGCCTCGGATCGGCAGTACCTGGCCGGCCAATTGCACGCCGCGTACACCGCGCGCGCCATGACCTTCCATGATATGGACCGCGTGCTGGCCGACTTCGTGCGCGCTACGCACGCCGCCGCGCAGGCGGGCTTCGATTGGCTGGAACTGCATTGCGCCCACGGCTACCTGCTGTCGTCATTTATTTCCCCGTTGACCAATACGCGCGATGACGAGTACGGGGGCAGCCTGGAAAACCGCTGCCGCTATCCGTTGCAGGTGTTTGCCGCGATGCGCGCCGCATGGCCCGCGCACTTGCCCATGAGCGTGCGCATTTCCGCGCACGACTGGGTGGACGGCGGTACCACGCCGGACGACGCGGTACACATCGCGCGCTGGTTCCGCGATGCGGGCGCCGACATCATCGATTGTTCGTCGGGGCAGGTGAGCAAGCTGGAACGGCCGGTGTATGGCCGCATGTATCAAACGCCGTTTGCGGACCGCATCCGCAACGAGGCGGGGGTGGCCACCATTGCCGTTGGCGCCATTACCGGCGCCGACCAGGTGAACGGCATCATTGCCGCCGGTCGCGCCGACCTGTGCGCCATCGGCCGCCCGCACCTGGCCAACCCGGCGTGGACGTTGGCCGAGGCAGCCGCCACCGGCTATCACGCGGTGCGCTGGCCGCGGCAGTATGCCGCCGCCCGGCGCCAGCTCGAACGCAATTTACAAACCAAGGACGATGCATAACATGAACGACTCTCGATTGCCACTGGCAGGCCGGCATGCGCTGGTGACGGGCGGTGCGCGCGGCATCGGCGCCGCCTGCGCACAGGCGCTGCTGGCGCACGGCGCCTGCGTCACGCTGGCCGGCCGCGACGCCGCGGCGCTGGCGTCCATGCAGGCCACCTTGCAAGACCAGCCTGGCGCAGGGCGCGTTGGCGTGCAGGTGCTCGACGTCACCGATGCCCAGGCAGTCGGCGCCGGCTTTGCCGCCGCCGCTGACCGCTTCGGGCCGATCGCCATCCTGGTCAACAACGCCGGCCAGGCGGCGTCCGCGCCGTTGCTGAAAACCGATGCCGCGCTGTGGCAGCGCATGCTCGACGTGAACCTGGGCGGCGTCTTTCACTGCACCCAGGCCGCACTGGCGCCGATGCTGGCGGCAGGGTGGGGCCGTATCGTGAATGTCGCTTCCACGGCGGGGCTGACCGGCTACCGCTATGCTGCCGCCTACACCGCAGCCAAGCACGGCGTAGTGGGCCTCACGCGCGCGCTGGCGCTCGAAGTGGCCACGCAAGGCGTGACGGTGAACGCGGTTTGTCCCGGCTATACTGACACCGACATCGTGCAGGAAGCGGTAGCCAATATTGTTGCCAGGACGGGCCGCAGCGACGAAGAAGCGCGCGCCGCGCTGGCCGCAGCCAACCCGCAGCAGCGCCTGGTGCGCAGCAGCGAGGTGGCGAATGCCGTGGTGTGGCTATGCCTGCCCGCATCGGGCGCCATGAATGGACAAGCCATCGCCGTCGCCGGCGGTGAAGTAATGTGAGAGAAAGCCGATGCCGTTAACTGAACCCGACCGCGACCCCGATCGCGAAAATACCGACGCCGATGCCGACACTGAAACGGCGCCTGTGCTCGACCTGGCGAGCCGCCTGACGCAAGACCACCACCAGTCGCTCAAGCTGTGGCTGCGCATGTTGTCGTGCACCGTCAAGATCGAAAACGAAATCCGCAGCCGGCTGCGCGCCACTTTCGGCATCACGCTGCCCCGTTTCGACCTGATGGCGCAACTCGAGCGCCATCCGCAAGGCTTGCGCATGGGGGAGCTCTCGCGGCGCATGATGGTCACGGGCGGTAACATCACCGGCATCACCGACCAGCTGGAGCAGGAAAAGCTCGTGGTGCGCGTGCCCGATCCGCGCGACGGCCGTGCCTACAGCGTCAAGCTCACCACTGCGGGGCGCCGTGCGTTCACCACCATGGCGCAGGTGCACGAAGGCTGGATCGCCGAACTGCTGCAGGACATATCGGGCGACGATAAAACCCGGCTGATCGAACTGCTGGCGCAAATGAAGCATGGCCTCAACGCGCGCGACGAACAATAAGGACTCAACATGCGATACCTTCCCGGCCAGGCGCACCAGCTGCCCGGTCACCATACTCCGCTGGCCGGCTACCAGGCCGCCCACTTCCTGTTCGCGGTGGATGCCGGCGTGGCCACGCTCACGCTCAACCGCCCGGAACGCAAGAACCCGCTCACGTTCGAGTCGTACGCCGAGCTGCGCGACCTGTTTCGCGCGCTGGCCACGGCCGCCGACATCAAGGCCGTGGTCATCACGGGCGCCGGCGAAAACTTTTGCTCGGGCGGCGATGTGCACGACATCATCGGCCCATTGACGCAGCTCGACATGCCCGGCCTGCTGGCATTCACGCGGCTGACCGGCGACCTGGTGAAAGCCATTCGCGCCTGCCCGCAACCGGTGTTGGCCGCCGTGGATGGCATCTGCGCCGGCGCCGGCGCCATGCTGGCGCTGGCGTCCGACATCCGCCTGGGCACGGCGCGCAGCAAGACAGCGTTTTTATTCACCCGCGTGGGCCTGGCCGGCTGCGACATGGGCGCCTGCGCGCTGCTGCCGCGCGTGATCGGCCAGGGCCGCGCCGCCGAATTGCTGTACACGGGGCGGTCGATGGCGGGTGAAGAAGGGGAGCGCTGGGGATATTTCAACAGCCTGCACCAGCCGCAGGCACTGCTCGACGCTGCGCGTGCGTTTGCGCGCGGCCTGGCCGACGGGCCCACGTTCGCGCACGGCATGACCAAGACCATGCTGCAGCAGGAGTGGAACATGGGCGTGGACCAGGCTATCGAAGCGGAAGCACAGGCACAGGCGATATGCATGGCCACCAACGATTTTCACCGCGCGTACCACGCGTTCGTGGCCAAACAACAGCCCGCATTCGAAGGCGACTAGGAAGCAGACGATGTCCGACAAAAGTTATCTCGACTGGCCGTTCCTGGAACCGCACCACGCCGCGCTGGAAGCCGCGCTCGATGCCTGGGCCGTGCAGCAACTGGCCCACGCGCCCGATCATGCGGCCCACGATCATACCGGCGTGGATGCCGCCTGCCGCCAACTGGTGCGCCAGCTGGGCGATGGCGGCTGGCTGCGCCACGCGGTGGCCGGTACCGAACATGGTGGCCATGGTGACGCCATCGACACCCGCACCCTTTGCCTGATGCGCGAAACCCTGGCGCGTCACGACGGCCTGGCCGATTTCGCGTTCGCCATGCAGGGGCTGGGCGCCGGCGCCATCAGCCTGCATGGTTCGCCTTACCAGCGCCGCCGCTACCTGCCCCGGGTGGCAGCCGGCACGGCGATCGCCGCGTTCGCGCTCTCCGAGCCGCAAGCCGGCTCCGACGTCGCCGCCATGCAGTGCGCGGCCACCGTCGATGGCGAGCACTATGTGCTCGAAGGCGAAAAGACCTGGATCTCCAACGGCGGCATCGCCGACTTCTACGTGGTGTTTGCGCGTACCGGCGAGCAGCCGGGCGCGCGCGGCATCAGCGCCTTCATCGTCGATGCCGACACCCCGGGGCTGGAAATCGCGGAGCGGATCGCCGTGATCGCCCCGCATCCGCTGGCACGCCTGCGGTTCAACCGGTGCCGCATCCCTGCCGCGCAGCGCATCGGCGACGCCGGCCAGGGGTTCAAGGTGGCGATGTCCACGCTCGACGTATTCCGCACCTCGGTGGCCGCCGCCGCGCTGGGCTTCGCCCGCCGTGCGCTCGACGCGGCGCTGGCGCACGCCACCCGGCGCCAGATGTTCGGCCAGGTGCTGTCGGACTTCCAGCTCACGCAGGCCAAATTTGCCGACATGGCCACCGGCATCGATGCCGCTGCGCTGCTAACCTACCGCGCTGCCTGGCAGCGCGACATGGGGCGCAAGGTCACCCGCGAGGCAGCCATGGCCAAGATGAGCGCCACCGAAACGGCGCAGCAGGTCATCGACGCTGCGCTGCAGATGTTCGGCGGCCTGGGCGTGGTGAGCGGGCAGCCGGTGGAGCGCCTGTACCGCGACATCCGTGCACTGCGCATCTACGAAGGCGCCACCGAAGTCCAGCAACTGATCATCGCGCGCGAGCTGCTGCGCGCGGCCGGACCGGCAAAGGGGGAAGCATGATGGAGTTCCTGCAACCGCCAGGCTGGCCGCGCGCGCGCGGCTATTCCAACGGCGTGGCCGCCAGCGGCCGTACCGTATTCGTCAGCGGCATGATCGGCTGGGATGCGCACGGCGTGTTCCACACCGACGACTTTGCCGGCCAGGTACGCCAGGCGCTGGAGAACATCGTTGCGGTGCTGGCGGAGGCCGGCGCGCGGCCCGAGCATATCGCGCGCATGACCTGGTATGTGCGCGACACCAAGGAATACGTGGCGGCCTACAAGGAAGTGGGCGCCGCCTACCGCGCCATCATCGGCGCCCACTATCCCGCCATGACGGCGGTGCAGGTGGCCGGGCTGGTCGAAGACCGGGCCCGGGTGGAGATCGAGGTGACAGCGGTGGTGGACCCGGACCGGCCCGACCCACGCTTGGCGTAATGCTTAATCGAACGTCAGTACGCCACGCGTGCGCGATGCCGTATTGACGCCGCTTTCGGCCAGCAATGTGACCGCCACGTTGCTGGCGGCCGCTGATGGCCAGTTGAACACCGTCGCGGAACCATCGCCAAGATAACCGCTGTCGACCACCACTTTGCCGCCCACCCGGACCTGCAGGCGAATGGTCGCGCCGCCGCTGGACACCGATGAGAATCGCATGCGTTTGCCGGCGACCGGCTTGGCCCAGCCGACCTTGCTGATCTCGTTGTTGTAATTCACCTGGCTGATCTTGGTGGTGGTGTGGGGGAATACCACTGACTGCTGCCAGGTGTCGAAACTGCCAGGTCCCTTGCCGCCAGTGGCCAGCATCCATGTGCCGCGCATCGACAGCGTATCCTGCGCCGGCTCCTTGTAATAATTGACAGCGTTACCATTAACCCAGCCGCTAACGCTGACCACTTGGCGCAATGCAGCACGGATTTTTTCCAGGTCGGCCACGACGTTGGTGTCCCACCGGCCTCCCGGCATGAGCGTGAATCCGGCGCCGCTCTCGACGTGTATCCCGTAAGCGGTATCGAAATTGCTGTCGACCACGTACGCTCCCCATAGCTTGAGCGTGCTGGCGATCTTGCGCAGCTTGGGCGACGACAGCGAGTTGGTGTCGAAGCCGGCGGGTAACATCATCAGGGCACCCATCGGAATGGTGCCGGTATTGTAGCTGGCATAGTTGTCGGTGGAGGTCGCCGGCGCCACATAGGAGGGATGGCTGATGCCGTTGGCCAGCGTGTGCTGGGGCAGCGTCATCGCCAGCGCGTGGGTGTAGTACGGCATGCCGTCGTCGATCTCGTGCTTGCGGATAATCCCGGCCATGCTGGGAGCGCCACTGGCGCGCGCCCCCTGGCTCCAGTGGGCGCCGTTGCCGAAACCGGAGCCGTCAAGCCGGCTCCAGGAATACATGCTGGCAGTCCATTTGCCGTTGGTATTTTTCAGCTGGTAGAACGAATGGATCACACCGCTCACCGTATCGACAATATCGGCATGACCGTCGCCGCCATTGGCAGGAACCACCGATGCCGGCCAGCGTGGCAGGTTAATGGTGCGGTAATAGCCGGTGTCGGGGTCGGCGACGCCCGACGTGCCGGTCTTGCCATAGATGGTGATCGGCGGATCGCCCGCTTTGGCCATAAACACGGTCAATGACAGCGCACCGGCGCTCACCGACGGAATCCAGGTCGGGTTGTACAACGGCTTTTTAACGATCGCCGTGCCCAGGACCGGATAGACCGGCCGCGAGTTCCATGGGGAATCCGCAGCAAAAGGCCGCTTGAAGGTACCCCAGCCGGAGGCTGCGGTGTAGTTTTCCGCTGCAGCGACAGGCGCCGAGACAACTGCGGATGCCAGCGATATTGCAGAAAGCAACGCGCCAAATCTGGAGAAGCAAATTTTCATTACAGTCCTTAAAGTGTATTTAAGTGGCTGTAACTGACCCTAGGAGTAATAATATTTTTTTGTGAAAGTTATTCTACGGCATTTGTGATTATCTGTGACAATTTTCTTCAAAGAATTTTACAGAGCTGCGAGGAAGCAACTGTGCGCAACATTTCTTGGCTTTCAGGCAAAATTACGCCCCCGAAAGTTTCTGTATGGCGAACACATTTATGCAACAACCGGTTAAAATTGCCCCCACTCATAGTACTATTGCAAGAATTGTCAAGTTGCACTGCACAAGGAGGCTTTCATGACGGTTGCGTCGCGGATTGAATGGGTGGACATCGTCAAATCGTTCGCCATTATCTTGGTCGCTATTTATCACACGGCCATCCTTGGCATTCCGCTCGGGCTGATCGACCCGGTTTGGTCTGGCATCTGCGTCAAGCTTGAGGCGTTCCGCATGCCGGTATTTTTCTTCGCTGCCGGGTTGTTTGCCGAGTCGGTGATCAAGCGCTCGTGGAAAAAAATCTGGTCCACCAGGCTGGCGCTGCTGGTGTGGGCATTTCTGCTCTGGACCTGTGTGCGCTACGGATATTTCCTTTTGTCCCCGATGGAAACCCGCCCACACGAGACGTCGCTCACTTTATTGCTGTTGGCGCCGGTTTGGCCGTCGACCGGCTTGTGGTTCCTGCATGCACTGGCGCTGTTCTTCATTGTCACTAAACTGCTGCTGCGGGTACCGCTGGCGATAAAGCTCGTCGTTGCTGTCCTGCTGTCCGTCCTGTTCTTCTCCGTAACGACCGGAAACCTCAGCTACGACGGCATGGCGCGGTACTACCTGTTCTTCCTCGCCGGCACTTACTTCCGCGAGTTGACCATGGAATTGAACGCGGTGCCGCGATGGCGCGCCGCGCTGGTCTGCCTGGCATTGTTTGCGGTGGGGGTGCAGGCGCTGTCGTCCACCGGCCTGCTGGGGGTGGCCGGCACCCGCACCGTGTTGGGCGCGTTCGCCGTGCTGACCGGCTGCCTGGTGGCGCGGGTGCTGGAACAGACGCCGATGAAGCGCCTGTTCATTTTCATCGGCAAGAATACCCTGCCGATTTACGTGCTGCACATCATCGTCATTGCCGAATTGCTGTCGACGCTGGACGACTGGCATCCCGATGGCGTGCACCGGGTGGCGGCGTTGACGTTGCCGTTGCTGGTGGCGGCCGTGGTAGTGTTCCTGGCGCTGCTGGTGGCTAAGGTGAGCGGCAAGGCGGGGCCGTTGAAGTACCTGTTCGAAGCGCCGGACTGGTTTGCCGATCCGGGTGGCCGGATGTCGGCCAAAGTGCCGGACGCGGTGCGCCGGTAGACTGGGTGGCTGGCGCCAGGGTGGCGCCGGTGGTCCCCCCGACTGGAATCGAACCAGTATCCCACGCTTAGGAGGCATGTGCACTATCCATTGTGCTACGGGGAGAACATGAGGCGAGCGCAATTATAGCGTAGGCCGGATGCTTGCATGCAGCAGTTTTAGCGTCGTAAACCGCCAGTTCACTGCCGAGTGTAGGTACAATGCTGGATTACATTCACCCCGTCGGCCGTCCGGTCGCGCTCATCTATCCATTATGGCAGTTATCTCTCTCTCCTCGGCGCAACTGGCGTTCGGCCACGTCGCGCTGCTCGATCATGCGGAATTTTCCCTCGAAACCGGCGAACGCGTCGGTCTGATCGGCCGCAACGGCACCGGCAAGTCGTCGCTGCTCAAGATTATCTCCGGTCGCTTCAAGCTCGACGACGGTCTGCTGGTGATGCAGCAGAATCTGCAGATCGCTTATGTCGAACAGGAGCCTGTGTTCGATCCGGAGATGACGGTGCACGATGCCGTAGCGCTGGGTATGGGCGAATTGCCCGGTCTGCTCAAGGAGTACGATGCGCTCACCGGCCAGTTCGGCCAGGGCGACGACGATGCGCTGATGGAGCGCATGCACGACATTCAGGTCAAACTCGATGCCGCCGATGCATGGAACCTGTCGAACAAGGTGGAAACCGTGCTCGACAAGTTGAACCTGACCGGCGACATGCTGATGAAAACGCTGTCGGGCGGGATGCAGAAGCGCGTGGCGCTGGCGCGCGCGCTGGTGTCGGCTCCCGATGTGCTGCTGCTCGATGAGCCGACCAACCACCTCGATTTCAGCTCGATCATGTGGCTGGAAGGTTTGCTGCGCGACTTCAAGGGCAGTGTGCTGTTCATTACCCACGATCGTTCTTTCCTCGACAACGTGGCGACCCGGATCATTGAGCTCGACCGTGGACGCTTGCTGTCCTATCCCGGCAATTTCTCGGCCTACCAGACCCGCAAGGCCGAGCAGCTGGAGAACGAGGAAGTGGAAAACGCCAAGTTCGACAAGTTCCTGGCGCAGGAGGAGGTGTGGATCCGCAAGGGCGTCAAGGCGCGCCGCGTGCGCGACGAAGGTCGCGTGCGCCGCCTGGAAGCGTTGCGCGTGCAGCGCAGTGCGCGCCGCGAGCAGCAGGGGCAGGTCAAGCTGGAAGTCGGTTCGAGCGAACGCTCGGGCAAGATCGTTGCCGAGCTGGACAATGTCAGCAAGCGTTTCGGCGACCGCGTCATCGTCGACAGCTTCACCGGCACCATCCTGCGTGGCGACAAGGTCGGCCTGATCGGCGCGAACGGCGCCGGCAAAACCACCTTGCTCAAGATGATCCTTGGTGAACTGGCACCCGACCAGGGTAGCGCCAAGCTCGGCACCAAGCTGCAGGTAGCGTACTTCGACCAGATGCGTACACAGCTGAACGAAGAAGCCAGCCTGATCGATACAATTTCGCCGGGCAGCGATTGGGTGGAGGTCAACGGTCAGCGCAAGCACTCGATGAGCTACCTGAACGACTTCCTGTTCTCGCCGGAGCGTTCGCGCTCGCCCGTCAAGTCGCTGTCCGGCGGCGAGCGCAACCGCTTGCTGCTGGCGCGCCTGTTCGCCAAGCCGGCCAACTGCCTGGTGCTGGACGAACCAACCAACGACCTCGACATCGATACCCTGGAGTTGCTGGAAGAGTTGCTGGAAGAGTATACCGGCACCGTCTTCCTGGTCAGCCACGACCGTACCTTCCTCGATAACGTCGTCACCCAGGTGATCGTGGCCGAGGGCGAGGGCCATTGGCGTGAGTTTGTCGGCGGGTACAGCGATTGGGAGCGCGTGCGCGACACGGTGGCCACCAGCGCCAAGCCGCCCAAGGCAGCAGCGAAGGCTGAACCTGCCGCTGCTGCGGTGACCGCTGCCAAATCGAAAAAGCTGAGCTTTAAGGAGCAGCGCGAACTGGAAGAATTGCCTAAACAAATTGCTAGCCTGGAAGACGAACAAAGCGCGCTGGCATTGCAACTGTCGGCTCCCGATTTCTACAAGAAGAATGCCGCCGAGGCGCGCCGGGTACAGGCCCGGGTGGAGGAGATCGAAGTGCTGTTGCTGGCGGCGCTAGAGCGCTGGGAGCAGATCGAAGCGCGTCAAACCTGAAATTGTGCGGAGCAATAAAAATATTCTGGTGCGGCAGTAGTCATATAATAGTGATTAAAATATAATGGTCGGCAGTGCACCTTTCAGTGCGCAGCGCCGCCACCTCCTCGGGTGGCGGCTCCGACGGCACTTTGCGGCAGCGTACGCTGCACTGCATCATATTAGTGCCCGAGAGTGTGGCTGCTTTTTCATGCTTTGTTGCGCACAATACACTCGGCGCACGCGTCTGAAAATCGCTTTTTGTTGTTGCGGTGTTATTATTCGAAGTTGAGTATCTCCTGCGAGCCTGGCCGGCCCTGGGGTGGTCAGGGCAGCAGCAGGCAATGCGGGTCAATGGCGCGCGGGCTGCCCATGTCGGTGACGATTGGACAATTTGCACCGGCGATGAAGTCTGTTGTGGCGACAGATCGGCGGTGGTTCTAACCTAAGAAGAATAATGTTGAAAAAAATGCAAAGTGATGTAATTCGCACCGGTTTCCGGGCGAGGCCCTCGCTCCCATGCGGCGCTCCCGAGATCCGGGTTGGCTTGGCCATGCTGGTGGGTGCACTGTTCAGTGCGCCGGCGGCGGCACAATTTTCGGAAACCTTCCATCCATTCGCCAGCGTGGCCGTCAACCATGACGATAACCTGTTCCGGGTGACCGATGCGCGTGCCGCGACGCTGGAGCATGCTTCGGATAGCTACCGCAGTGTCTTTGCCGGACTGCTCATCGACCTGCCGGTCGAGCGCCAGCAGTTCAACGCCACCCTGAAACTGTCCCGGGTTACCTTCGAAAACAACGATCAGCTCAATTACAACGGCAAGGATCTGAGCGGCGATTGGCGCTGGGTGCTGGGCAATCAGCTCAATGGCCGTATCGGCGGTTCCTACACCGAAGTGCTGGCCCCGTTCGAAGACTTTCCCACCGTTAGCGGCCGCAATATCCGCAAGGTACGCAAGCAATACGCCAACGGCAACTGGCGTTTTCACCCGAGCTGGCAGTTGCGCGCGGGCGTTACCGAGGATCGCTACACCTACGAACTGGTGAGCCAGCGCCTCAACAACCGTACCGAACGTTCGACCATGGCGGGCGCCGACTATCTGGCGTCCAGCGGCAGCACCATCGGGGTGCAGTTGCGCCGTCTGAAGGGGAGCTACCCGTACCAGAGCGAGCTGGGTTTTGCCGACAACGGATATACCCAGGACGAACAGAAAATCAACATCCTGTGGCTGGTCACCGGCTCCACGCAGGTGATGTTCCTCGGTGGTTGGGTGCAGCGCAAGCATAATTTCTACACTGCGCGCGATGAGGACGGCACCAACGGCCGGCTGATTACCAGCTGGGCGCCAGAGCCGAACATCAAGCTTACCGGGCAGCTGTATCGCGAATTCGGCGCTATCGAGGGCGCGCTGGTCAATAGCGCGCTGGTCAAGGGCGCCACCGTGGGCGCCACGTGGGACGCGACGGCCAAGATCCAGGCTTCGGCCAATCTCAAGCACGAAAAGCGCGATTTTTCGCCGTACTCCAATTCCGGTGTGGTGCTGTCCGGCGACCAGATGAGCGACAGCTCCAACCAGGTATCGCTTGGCGTGGTGTACAAACCGTTGCGTACCGTGTCGCTGCAAGCGTCGGTCTTCCGTGATCGCCGAAGCGGTAGTGCGGCAGCGGGCACCAATACCTTTACTGCCAACGGTGCGTCGCTCAGCGCTACCCTGCAATTCTGAATGCCATGACCGCCAACGACAATCCTCTCGTTTCATTTTTTCAGCGCGTCGTCGATCCCCTGATTATCATGGGGACGTTGTATGCTTGCACCGTGGTGCTGGGGGTGCCATTTACCGGCTATGAAATGGTGCTGATGATATTAGGGCATTTCATTGCTGCTGCCACGTACCAGTTCGTTGATCCGTACCGCACCTGGCGCTCCGGGCGCATGGGAGCATACATTCGCGATGTCCTGCTGGGTTGGTTGCTCGCGATCGTCTTTCTGGTAATCCTGGGCACCGCCAGCGGCATGGTCAAGCATTACAATAAGTCCGTGGTGCTGCTGTGGTTTATCGCCACGCCGCTGCTGCTGCTGGCGGTGCATATGGCTGGGCGCCGCATGGTTTCCGATCCGAAAGTGTCGAACGATGTGCGGTCGGTCGTCCTGATCGGTGCCAATGCCATGAGTCTCAAGTTTGCCGCCACGGTGGCGCGCAACCCCAACCTGTTCATGCGCGTGACCGGTTATTTCGATGACCGCGCCGAGAGCCGCTGGCCGGAAAACATGCGCGAGCCGATGTTGGGCGGCATGGCCGACATCGCCGGTTATGTGCGTGAACATAATATCAAGATCATCATGATCAGCCAGCCAGTGTCGGCGCAACCGCGGATCCGCAAGTTGCTGGACGAATTGCAGGACACGACGGCCTCGGTCTACTTCCTGCCCGATATTTACGTCTTCGACCTGGTCCAGGCCCGCTTCGACACCGTGGGCGGCATGCCGGTCATCGCCATTTGCGAGTCCCCATTCACCGGCCTCAATGGCGTTCTCAAGCGGATCAGCGATATCGTGATTGCGTCGGTAATCCAGGTGATGCTGTTGCCCATCATGGCCGTGATTGCCGTGGCAGTAAAGCTGTCGTCGCCAGGGCCGATCATTTTCCGCCAGCGTCGCTACGGTTTGAATGGCGAGGAAATCCTGGTCTACAAATTCCGCTCGATGACGGTGGCCGAAGATGGCGCCAAGGTAGTCCAGGCACGCAAGGGCGATCAGCGGGTCACCAAGGTGGGTGCCTTCCTGCGCAAGTCCTCGCTCGACGAATTGCCACAATTCATCAACGTGCTGCAGGGGCGTATGAGTATCGTCGGACCGCGCCCGCATGCGGTGGCGCACAACGAGCAATATCGCAAGCTCATCAAAGGATACATGTTGCGCCACAAGGTCAAGCCGGGCATCACCGGCTGGGCCCAGGTCAACGGCCTGCGCGGCGAAACCGACACTCTCGACAAAATGGAGGCGCGCATCAATTACGACCTCGATTACCTGCGTACGTGGTCGCTGTGGCTCGATCTGTGGATTATCGTGCGCACCGTGCACGTCGTGGCAAAGCGCGAAAATGCTCACTGAGCGGGAATCTCGCCGCTACCCTTGTTCCGATAGAAAAAACTACGGCAAAGCAATCCGGTAGGCCTTATAATCAGAGCAACAAAGATTGTCGTATCGTTACTGCTAGTGAATGCAATAAATTGTATTTGTTGTTGCAACGGTTGCAAGTTTCCTGTAGCGTGTTGCAGTGCGGCGTAACTGCCTGTCGGTGCTGCAAAAACGTGGTGAATTGATTTCAAGGAGTTATTTTGAGCTATTTCTTTACGAGTGCCGGCAGCGGTCGTGACGCGGTGCGGCGTGGTGGCGTTGCTGCAATGGTGGTATTGGCCGCCAGTCTGGTGGCCTGTGGCGACAAGAAGGATGCAAAAACATCGGGCCAGGCGCTGGCCAGTGTTAACGGCACCGAGATCACCGTCCTGCAACTCAACGACGAGATGCAACGCGCCAATGTCACGGCTGCCCAGCAGGATACTGCCAAGAAGCAAGTGTTGCAAAGTTTGATCGATCGCCAGTTGCTGCAAAACGCCGCCAGCGAAGAAAAGCTCGACCGCGATCCCAAGGTGGTTCAGGCCCTCGAGCGCGCCAAGGCGCTGGTGATCGCCCAGGCGTACATGCAAAAGCGCGTGGGTACGCCCACGCGGCCCACACGCGAAGAACTGCAGGCGTATTACGACAAGAATCCGCAGTTTTTCAGCGAGCGCAAGCAGTTTGACATGCGCCAGGTGCTGGTTGCCACCAGCGCTTTGACGCCAGAATTGACCAAGCTGATCGATAGTGCCAAGTCGATCGACGACGTGGCGGCATTGTTGACCCAGCACGACGTCAAGTTTGTTCGCAACCAGTTGTCGCGCACCGGCGCCGATCTGCCGCCGGCACTGAGCAGCAAATTGCTGTCCATGCCGAAAGGGCAGCTGTTCATCGTGCGCGAAGGCGAGCGTAGCGTGTTGTCGACGATTACCGACATCAAGGATGCGCCGGTGAGCTTTGACACTGCTGCACCGCAGATCGAGCAGTATCTGGTCAACACCCGCAACAAGGAAGCGGCAGCGGCCGAGCTGGCGCGCCTGCGCGCGGCAGCCAAGATCGATTACCTCAACAAGTCGTACGCACCGGACGCCAAGCCTGCCGCGCCGGCGGCGCCGGTTGCACCGGCTGCTGCAGCGGGTGCGGCAGCAGCGTCCGACGCCGATGCCCATGCGCGTGGCGTTGCAGGTCTGAAATAAACCAGTACATGGCGCATCCAGTTGCCATTGCAAGATAACGAAGAGAGCAAGAATATGATGAAACAAATTTCCGCCTGGGCCTTGGGCCTGGCCATGATGTTGGGTGTGGGTGGCGCGGTCGCTGCCGAATTGCCGCTGGGCTCCGCTGACGTGGTCAAGATCGCGGTTTATAACAATCCCGACCTGACGACCGAAGCGCGTGTCAGCGATGCCGGTTTTATCACTTTCCCGCTGTTGGGCCAGGTGCAGGTCAGCGGTCTGTCGTCGGCCGAGACTGAAAAGAAAATTGCTGGCCTGCTCGAGTCCGGTGGTTTCGTGAAAAAGCCGCAGGTCAACATCATCGTCACCGTGCTGGCCAGCCAGCAAGTGTCGGTGCTGGGCCAGGTTAATCGCCCAGGTCGCTTCCCGATCGACGCCAGCCGCAACGTCCTCGATATCCTGGCGCTGGCCGGCGGTGTCAATACCGATGGTGCGGACACGGTTACCGTACTGCGCAAGCGCAACAACAGCACCACCCGCGAAACCATCGACATCGTTGAACTGGTGCGCGCCGGCGGCGAACGCAATCTCGACCTCGCCGGCGGCGACGTCGTCTATGTCGAACGCGCTCCACGTTTCTTTATCTACGGCGAAGTGCAACGTCCGGGCCTGTTCCGTCTTGAGCGCAACATGACCGTCCTGCAGGCGCTGGCTGCCGGCGGTGGCCTGACCGCGCGCGGTACCGAGCGCGGCCTGCGTATCAAGCGTCGCGACGAAGCAGGCAAGCTGCAGACCATCGAAGCCCAGCACGACGAACCGCTGCGTGCCGATGATGTGGTGTACGTCAAGGAAAGCCTGTTCTGACGCCAGCGAACTCGCTAATATTGTTTTTGTTTTGAAAGTTTAATTATGAGCCTGAGCCAATTGCTACTTGCCATGCGCGCCCGTTACCGGATCATCCTGCTGACGTTGCTGGTGACCGTGGCTGCGACCGCCATCATCACCAGTATGTTGCCCAAGACCTATACGGCGGGCGTGGCGCTGGTGGTCAACTATAAAGGGATCGATCCCGTTACCGGACTGAACCAGCCAGTGGCGATGATGCCCGGTTATATCGCCACCCAGGTCGATATTATCAAGAGCAAGAGTGTCGCATTGCGCGTCGTCGACGATCTCAAGCTCGCCGACAGCCCGGCCGTGCGCGAGCAGTTTGCCAACGCCACCGGTGGCCGAGGAAATATTCGCGACTGGCTCAGCGACCTGCTGCTGAACAAGGTGGATGTCATTCCTTCCCGCGAAAGCAGCGTGATTAATATCAGCTTCAAGGGTACCGATCCGCAATTCGTGGCAGCCGTGGCAAACAGCTTCGCCGCTTCATACCTGGCCCTGAGCGTGCAGTTGCGTACTGATCCGGTCCAACAAGCGTCGGGCTACATCACCACCCAGATCAAGCTGCTGCGTGACCAGTACGAGCAGGCCCAATCGCGCCTGACGAAATATCAGGAAGAAAACAACATCTACAGCGCCGATAACCGCCTGGACATCGAAACTACGCGCCTGAACGAGCTGTCGAGCCAACTGGTCGCCGTGCAAAGCCAGCTGATGGACGCATCGTCGCGCCGTCGCCAGGCTGAAGGCAATGTCAGCGCCTCGCCCGATGTACTTAACAACCCGTTGATCCAGGGTATGCGCAGCAACCTCGCCGCTGCCGAAGCCAAGTTTGCCGACACCTCGCAGCGCCTGGCGCCGAACCATCCGCAGTATATTGCCGCCAAGTCGGAAGTCGACAAGCTGCGCAGCAACCTGGAAGAGCAGACCCGCGTCGCGTCGAGCAGCGTGTCGGCCAGCGCCAACATCCTGCAAGTGCGCGAAAACGAGTTGCGTGCAGCATTGGCTACCCAGAAAACCAAGGTGCAGGCCCTGAACGGCGCGCGCGACGAGTTCAACGTGCTGACCAACGAAATGGATAATGCACGCCGCGCCTACGAAATGGCTGCCCAGCGCTTCAACCAGACCAGCCTGGAAGGCCAGTCGAAGCAGGCCGATATCGCAGTACTGACGGCAGCGACCGAACCATTGAACGCCTCCGGCCCGCGCGTGATGATCAACGTTGCTCTGTCAATCCTGGTTGGCATCGTGCTCGGTTGCGCCGCCGTGCTGGTACTCGAGCTGCTCGACCAGCGCGTGCGTTCTGCCAACCACCTGGGCGAGGCGTTCGGCCTGCCAGTGCTGGGCGTGATCGACAAGCCACGCCTGAGCACGCGCTACGGCAAACGCGCCCCTACGCCACCGCCGGTCTCTGGCGAGTCCTCAAAGGCCCTGCAGGCATGATTGCCCGCAACACAGTTCACTTGGAGCTTAACGCATGAATTCCCCTTCTTCTGTGCCGTCATCGTTCGTGGTGCCGGACGTTCGCGACAAGGTGCCACCGGTTGTGCCGGATCGTTCCATTGGCGCCATCCTGATCAAGATCGGACGCCTGTCGGTGGCCGACGCTGAAAAAGTCATTCGCCACCAGGTCGAGCGCAATTTGCGCTTCGGCGACGCCGCCATCGCGCTTGGTCTGCTGACCGAAGCCGATATCGAGTTCGCGCTGTCGCGCCAGTACGATTATCCTTACCTGTTGCGTGGCGAAAGCAGCATCAGCGAAAGCGTGGTCGCCGCTTACGAACCATTCACCAGCCGCGTCGAAGCCTTCCGTGCGCTGCGCAATCAACTGATGTGGCGCTGGTTCGACAGCGGTGCCGAACGCAAGGCGCTGGCCATTGCCAGCGCCGAGCGTGGCGACGGCCGCAGCTTCTTTGCCGCCAACCTGGCAGTGGTATTTTCACAACAGGGCCAGCGCACGTTGCTGATCGACGCCGACATGCGCAATCCTTCCCAGCACCAGCTGTTCGGCCTGGAAAACCGCGCCGGCCTCTCGTCGATCCTGTCGGGGCGCAACGGTGTGGAAGTGGTCCAGCGTGTCGCGCCCCTGCTCGACTTGTCGGTGCTGACCGCCGGCGCGCCGCCGCCCAACCCATCCGAACTGCTCGGTCGTCCGGCGTTTGGGCAGGTACTGCGTGAGCTGGCCCAGCAATTCGACGTGATTCTGATCGATACCCCGGCCACTGCTGAATGCTCCGACGCCCAGATGATCGGTGGCCGCGCTGGCGGTGCCCTGATCGTCGCGCGCCAGAACACCAGCCATGTGCGCGATGTCCACGAAACGGTCGCGGTGCTGGCCGAATCCCGTACCCACCTGGTTGGTACAGCCCTGAACGACTATTGATCATGTCCGGCACCATGTCCTCCTCGCTGAATGTTTCGCCAGCGGCGCTGTCACCACAGCGCCTGCTCCCATGGCTCCTGGTGGCAGCAGGTCTGGCGGCCATGTATGTGCCGAGTTTTATCGACTTGTTCAATGGCCCGTGGGCGTCGGAAAAAAATGCGCACGGACCCATCGTCATGGTGGTCGCGTTCGTCTTCTTGTATTTCCGCCTGCGCCAGGTCATCTCGAACGGCGAGTTCGAGCGTAAACCGGCGCCCGTCGCCGGCTGCGCGATGCTGGTGCTGGGTTTGCTGATGTATGCGCTGGGACGCTCGCAAAGCGTGCAGATTCTCGAAGTCGGTTCGCTGCTGCCCATGCTTAGCGGCCTGCTGGTGGCCTTGTTCGGACTGCGCACCTGGTCGCGCATGTGGTTTGCCTTCTTCTTCATGTTCTTCATGATTCCGCTGCCGCCATCGGTGGTGGACATGCTGACGCTGCCGATGAAGATCGGGGTGTCGTACGCCACCGAGCACGTACTGTACTGGCTCAACTACCCCATTTCGCGCAGTGGCGTCATCCTTATCATCGGCCCGTATCAATTGCTGGTTGCTGACGCGTGTGCCGGCCTCAATTCCCTGTTCACGCTCGAAGCACTGGGCTTGCTGTACATGAACCTGGTGCGCCATCCATCGTTGTTGCGCAACGTGTCGCTGGCCTTGCTGATCGTGCCGATTTCGTTTACCGCCAACACGATCCGCATCGTGTTCCTGGCGTTGATTACCTATTACTTCGGCGACGCGGCCGGCCAGGGGTTCCTGCACGGTTTTTCCGGCCTGGTGCTATTCCTGTCCGCGCTATTGCTGATCATCAGCGTCGATACCTTGCTCAACTGGCTGGTGTCCAAGCGCGTCAACGGCAAACGGGTCAAAAGCGAAGGCGCCGGCCTGCAATTGCCACCGCTCGCACCGGGCGCCTGGCAGCAAATGATTGGAGGTTTGCGACTGCGGCCGGCAGCGGTATTTTTTGCCAGCACCCTGGCGGTCCTGGGTGTCGCCCATGCGCTGGTGCCCAAGCTGGGTGCGGCACCGTCCACGCTGGCACTGGAGCAGGCAATACCGGCCAGCATCGGTGACTGGAAGTTGTTGCCCAACGCAGTCGCCCAGGCGACGCTGGCCACCAACGAAGAGGGTGGGGCGCTCACCGATGAAATCTACGACGACGTCCTGATGCGCACCTACGTCAATGCCCAGGGCGCGCAAATGATGGTGGCGCTCGCTTATGCCAGGGAGCAGCGGCAGGATGTCAAACTGCACCTGCCCGAGATTTGCTACCCGGCACAGGGTTACAAGGTGCTCAACCTGAGCCAGGCCACTCTGGCGGTTGGCGCCGGCGGCAGCATCGTGCCAGGCAAGCATATGCTGGCACGCGGCAATGGCCGTACCGAGGCGGTCACTTACTGGACCCGGGTCGGCGACGGTTATCCAAATGCCGGCCTGGCCATGCGCACCAAGATTTTCCGCGACGGCCTGCAAGGCAAGATCAGCGACGGCATTCTGGTCCGCGCGTCGATGCTGGTGCCAGATGGCGCAGCCGCGCCCGCAGCGTATGCGGCGCAAGAACAATTCTTGCGGCAGCTGGTCGCCGCCACCGATGCACGTGGCACACCGCTGGTGGCTCGATGATGGCGGCTAACGCCCCGATGGCGAGCTTATCGAAGGCATTCGGCAAGACCCTGATGACCACCATGGGTATGACCGTGGTGGGTTTCATCTCGTCGGTGATCAATGCACGTATTCTCGGCCCTGAAGGCCGGGGGCTGCTGTCGGCAGCATTGCTGATCTGTACCCTGGCGTCCAGCGTCGCCCAATGCGGCATGGGCAGCAGCTATGTGTACCATTACGGCGCGGGGCGCAAGTTTTCGTATCTGCGGCTGTTCGTCGGTTCGCTGCTGGGCATCAGTGCGCTGGCCGCCGGTCTGGCCGCCGCCGGCCTGCAGCTCAGCCATGCAATGGAATTGCACGAAGTGTGGTGGCTGATCCTGAGCTTTGCCGCTTTCATGGCCAGCCAGACCTATATATTCTCGCTGACGCAGCTGCACTCGGACCTGCATTTCTTTAACGTACTGCGCTTTGCCCAGGTCTTCGGCAACCTGATTCTGATGCTGCCGCTGCTGCTGTGGTTCAAGGTGGTGACCTTCGAGCAATTGCTGATTGCGCAGCTGCTGGTGCTGATCGGGGTGACCAGCTCGGGCCTGTGGTGGGCGCGCCGGCACCGGATCTGGCAGCTCAGGGACACGCCGAAGGAGCCGGTGCGCCCGTGGTTCGTGGTGCGCTACGGCCTGCATCAGCAAGGTATCGGATTGCTCGGCATTTTCCTGCTCAATTTCGACAAGCTGTTCCTGCTCAACCGCGGCACGATCAAGGAATATGGCTATTACGCGCTGGCCTTTACCACGTCGCGCCTGATTGGCGCGGTGCAGGAAGCGATCTCGGTTGCGTTGTTCTCGCGCTTTGCGGGGCGCGACGAGCAGCAGCTGAGCCAAGCGGTACGCAATGCGTTCCGCCTGACGTTCCTGCCATTGATGATCATGGCGGCAATCGGCGCGGCATTGGCGCCCTGGGCATTGACCATTATTTACGGCAAGGCGTTCGCGGCCATGACAGTACCGTTCGCAATCCTGCTGTTCGAATGCGTGATCGGCGGCGCCAGCTGGACTCTGGCCCAGCGCTTCAACGCTGCGGGCCAGCCCGGCCTGGTGTTGGCACGGCAATTCGTGTCGATCATGCCGGTGCTGATTGCCATACCGTTTCTGCCGCATGAGAATACGTATGTGTACCTGGCGGTCCTGATGCTGTGCGGCGCCTGCCTGCGGCTGATTATGACCGTGGTACTGAGCGTGACCAAGCTGAAGGAACCGATGCCCGATCTGATCCCCACGCGCCAAGACTTCCAGATGGTGCGCGCATTATTGACGCGTTCCAAATAAATAACTGCATGTATCCGGAGTGACTATGAAAGACCATCGTTCGATGATGTTGGATTTGCAAAAAACGCACGACGTCATTTTCGACCTGCTAAAGGGTAAGAGCTTCCACTATATCGATATCCCGATGCACGATAACATCGGTGATCTGTTGATCATGCAAGGCACCCTGGCATTCTTCAAGAAGAAGAAGCTGACGCCCAAGACCACGTCGACGGCGTCGGCCTTCAACCCGGAATGGGTTGGCGCCGATGACATCCTGGTCTTCCACGGCGGCGGAAATTTTGGCGATCTGTACGCCAACATCAACGACTTGCGCGAGGAAATCATCACCCGGTTCCCGAACAACCGGATCGTGCTGCTGCCGCAGACCATTTTCTTCTCCACCGACGAAAAGCGCGACCGTTCGGCGGCGGTATTTCGCCGCCATGCCGATGTCCACCTGTTCATCCGCGACCGCGTGTCGCAACAGATCGCCCACCGGTTCACCGACCATGTATACCTGGTGCCGGACATGGCGCACCAGCTGTACCCGATCGCCAGTACCGGCACCGGCACCGGTGCGCTGCGCATTGAGCGGGTCGACGTCGAGAAGCCGCAAGTGCCCGAGTCGCTGCGTAATGTGCGGTTCGATACCCGTACCGACTGGGTCGAAGTGGTGGGCGACGGCAAGCGCCTGATCGACCTGGCCTGGAACCTCGAAGGCCGGTTCAAGGCCCGTCGCTGGGAAACCCTGCAAAAGCTGCTCGGTCCCTGGTACTGGGTGCCGGTGGCGCAGCGTTTTTCGAACAAGGCGGTGGACTTGTTCTCGCGCCATGACCACATCGTGACCGACCGCCTGCACGGCCATATCCTGTCGTGCTTGATGGACAAGAAAAACACCGTGATCGACAACAGCTATGGCAAGAACTCCACCTATATCAGCGAGTGGACCGGCGCCAGCGATCTGGTAACGCTGGTGAAGGCGGAACCGTGCGTATCGCCTACCTGATTCTGGCGCACAACAACCCGGCGCATCTGCAGCGCCTGGTGCAGCGCCTGGCCGCGCCTGGCTCGGCGTTCTATGTGCACATCGATGCCAACGCCGACCTTGCTCCCTTTGCCGGCCTGCGCGGGCAGGGCGTGACGTTTTGCGAACGGCGCGTGGCCTGTAGCTGGGGCGACATCTCGCTGGTCAAGGCCACACTCGAGTTGATGCGTCGTGCCCGGGCCGACCAGCCGTACGATTATTTCGTGCTGCTCAGCGGTGCCTGTTATCCGTTGCAAACGGCCGCGTACATCGAGCGGTTTCTCGAGCAACACCGGGGCACGGAGTTCATCGAGACGTTTGCGCTGCCCAATGCCGAGTACGGCAAGTCGCTCGAGCGCATTACCCGTTTCTGGATCCGCAAGGGCAAGCCGCTGGCGCGTTTCCGCTGGCCGCTGCAGCATTTTCTGAATCGCCACCTGCCGCTGCGCAAGTACGACAAGGTGTTGCAGGGCGGGTCGCCGGTCACCGGTTCGCAGTGGTGGTGCCTGAGCGGGGCGGCAGTCCAGCATGTGCTCGATTACCATGCGCAACACCCGGCGTTGTACCGGTTTTGCCGGTTCGTCGATTGCTCTGACGAGTTTTTTTTCCAGGTCATTCTGTGGAATTCGCGGTTCCGTGCGCACATCAGCCACAGCCTGACGTTTACGCACTGGTTGCCCGGCAAAATGTCGCCGGAGATCATCGATGCCAGCTACCTGCCCCGGTTTGCCGGCTCGGTCGCATATGATTCCGAACAAAATAACTGCCCGAACGAGAAACGGGAAGTACTGTTTGCACGTAAGTTTTCCGACGCTTCCGGCGCCGTACTGGACGCGATCGACGTCCTGGCGGACCGCCGCGCCGAGGCCGTATCGCCAGCCCACTCCGCCTGAGGCGGTGGTGGCGGCATGCGGCAAGCGGGCGTCAACTCTTTTTATATATGAGGTAACAAGTGGCCAAGATTGATATTTTGCTCCCGGTCAAAAACGGCAAGGATTTCCTGGCCGAGGCCATCGACAGCATACGGTCGCAGACCGTGCAGGACTGGCGCTTGCTGGTGCTCGATCATGGCTCCACCGATGGCAGCCGCGAAATGGCGCAGGCATACAACGAACGCGACAAGAGGATCGAGGTACACACGCTGCCGCAGGCACAAGGCCTGTCGGGGCTGCTGAACGCGGGCCTCGAGCTGGCCGACTGCGATTACGTCGTGCGCCATGACGCGGACGACGTCTGCTTCCCCGACCGTTTCGCCAAGCAGCTTGAAGGATTCCGGCAGCAGCCCGAGTGCGTAGCCATGGGCGGCCAGTCCGAGCTGATCAACGCTGCAGGCGAGCATATCAACGAGCAGACGGTGCCGGTGGGGCGCGATCGCGTGACTGCCGCCAGCCTGTTCCGCAATCCGGTCACCCATCCGACCGTGATGATGGATTTTGCCGCCGTCCGCCGCCTCGGTGTGCGCTACGGTACCGATTTCATCGGCGTCTTGCCGGAAGCCGACCGGATCGAAGTCGCACACCTGGCCGAAGACTACTTCATGTTCGGCCAGCTGGCCGTGCTGGGCAAGGTGAACAACCTGCCCGACCGGTTGATCCGTTATCGCTGGCACACCAGCAACGTCAGCGTGACCCGCTTCGGCGACCAGATGGATGTGTCGCTGCTGGTGTCGCGCTATCTGACGCGCTCGTTCTGCCAGTACCACGGCGTCCCGTACTTCGACCCCGCACCATTTTGCAACCACGGCGCCAAGTTCTTCGATGTGGACGGCCGCGGCAACTTCGACCGCGCGTTCCAGACCATGGCCACCACCTTGCGCCAGGTATTGGGCGATACCCCGGAATTGCAGCGCGAGCTGGCATTCCGCTGGGTAGCCAGCACCCGCCGCGAGGTCGGCTTGCTTAGCCGCTACTGGTCGTTCAGCAAACAGCACGCGCCGGAAACCGGCGAGTGGCTGGCGGTGCGCGCCTGGATGTTGCGTCACTTGCCCAAGCGCGCCAGCGTGCGCGTTGCGGCCGAAAGCGCGGCATGATGTTTTCCAAATCGCTCCCCAAGGCGCTGCCCGACGCGCGCACGCTGTTCTGGTCCGCGTTCGACCGGGTGACCAGCCATACCTTCCTGGTGAGCGCCGCAGTCGTACTGCTGGCGGTGGTACTCGGTATCATGATTCCCACGTATGTGGGCCTGATGGGCACCAAGCCCGGCAAGCTGCTGGCGTTGCCGGCGCTGATCCTGCTGGTGGCCTTTCTGCTGTGGGACAAGCGCGCGTTGCTGATTACCATCTTGCTGTTCCGCTCGATCGGTGACCCGATTCTGGAATCGACCAAGGTGTCGCTAGGTGGCATGCAGCTGGGCCTCGGCCTGGCCGTCAATCTGCTGGTGATTTTCATTGCCGGCCTGTTCGTGCTCGAGCGGCCCAAGGAGTTTCCGCGCGTGCTGGCCAATGCCTGGTGGCCATTCATTATCCTGGCAACCATCGGCTTTGTGATTACCCCCAATAAGTCGGAAGCGATCCGGGTGCTGCTGGCGGCCTGTTCGTATTTCGCGATGTTCGTGGCCGCCACCTATCTGGTGCGCACCAAGGACGATTTCCGCTTTGCCGTCAAACTGGTGATCTGCTCGTCCATCCTGCCCACGCTGTACGCATTCGTCGAAGTGGCGCTACACATGCGTAACAGCAGCTTCCGCCTGTACAGCACCTTCGGTCACCCGAACATCCTTGCGTTCTACCTTACGCTGGTAATCTCGCTGGTGTTGTATGTGCTAAAGAGTAATACGTTCACCCTGAAGCCGGGTGCGCGCTTCGCGCTCTCTTGCTACATGTTGGTGGAGATCGGGCTGTTGCTGCTTACCCAGACCCGCAGCGCCTGGATTGCCTGTGCCGCCATCTTCGTGATTTACGCCGTGTTCTTCGAACGCAAGTACCTGTTGTACCTGTTGTTCATGCCAGTGGTGGCAGCGCTGATTCCAAGCGTGCGTGAACGTATCCTGGACTTGATGGGCGGCAATGGCGACGACGTCTATGCCTATGCACGGCTCAACTCGTTCGCCTGGCGCGTGCTGTTGTGGGAAGCGGGCCTGCGCTGGATGGAGGCGAGTCATTACCTGTTCGGCTATGGACTGGAGGCGTTCCGCTTCCATTCGCAAACCTTCTTCACGCTGTCCGGCGGCATCGACTGGAGCCCGCACAACCTGCTGGTGCAAATCCTGTTCGACATGGGACTGGTCGGGTTGGGCGCGTACCTGTACACGTTCTGGCGCATGATCGGCCGCTTGCGCGGACTGATCACGATCGATCGGCTGGCGGCGGTGCTGCTGATCGCCAACGTGATTGCGCACCTGATCATTTCCCTGTCGGACAATATCTTCGCCTACCTGGTGTTTAACTGGTATTTCTGGTTCATCGTGGGTGGTGCCTGCTCGCTGGCGCCGCAACTGCTGAAACGGCGCGATTACCATCCCGCGGTGGAGGCGTCGGCGCCGGCCGCTGCGGTGCGCTGAGTGCATCGCAGTCGTTCCGATGACGACCTCTTCAACGTTAACTGATCCAGAGCCCATGAGTTCCCCGAAAGCCAATTACCTGCCGTCCCTCGACGGCCTGCGCGCGATAGCGGTCATGATCGTGTTTGTCAGCCATGCCGGCTGGGGCAGCGTGGTGCCGGGTGGCTTTGGCGTGACCATCTTCTTTTTCCTCAGCGGCTACCTGATTACCAGCCTGATGCGCGTGGAGTACGAGCGCACGGCAACGCTCAGCCTCAAGCACTTTTACCTGCGCCGCGTCTACCGCATCCTGCCGCCGATGTACCTGGTATTGTTCCTGCTGCTGGGATTGTGGGCGATTGGCGTGCTCGACGGGCCGGTGCGGTGGCCGGCCGTGGCCGCACAGATCTTGCAGAGTACAAACTACTACATCCTGTATGGCGACAGTTCGGCGCTGGTGCCGTTTACCGGCACCTTCTGGTCGCTGGCCGTGGAAGAGCACTTTTACATGGTGTTTCCGCTGCTGTTTCTGTTTTGCGTGCGGCGCTGGAGCTACGGCCGGGTGGCGCTGATCCTGCTGGCCCTGTGCATCGTCGAACTGGCATGGCGCGCAGTGCTGGTGCAGGGCGGGGCAGTACCCGACCGCACCTATATGGCGTCCGACACCCGGCTCGACAACATGCTGTTCGGTTGCATCATGGGCCTGTGGATGAATCCCTCTCGAGACCAGCCGCCGGCTGTCTTCAATACGCTGCCGGTGCAACTGGGCGTCATGGCCGTGGCTCTGGCCGTGCTGGCCGCCAGCTTCATCGTGCGCGACCCGTTCTTCCGCGAGACCTGGCGCTACACCTTGCAGGGCGCCGCACTGTTTCCACTGTTTTGGCTGGCAGTGCGCCATCCCGAGTGGCCGCTGTTCCGGCCGTTAAACTGGCGACTGGTGCGGTTGATGGGCAATATTTCATACGTTTTTTACCTGTGCCATTTCTTCTGGCTGCATTTGTTTGCACAACAGTTGCCCGGGCGGCCGTACCTTGCGGTCGCGTTGGGCTGGATCGCCTCGGTGCTGTTTTCGATCGTGGTCTATCAACTGGTCGAACAGCCATTTGCCCGCTTGCGGCGACGCCTGCACGACGAGGTCAAGCCCGCCAAGGCCGGTGTCGGCGTGGGGGGGCTGGCATGAAGACGGTACTGGTTACCGGCGCTGCCGGCTTCGTGGGCCAACGCGTGGTGCGCCGGCTCGAACAGCGCGGCTATCGCGTGCGCGCTGCCGTGCGCACCGTGCTGGACAAGGCCCGGGTGGCAGAACTCGGCTGGAGCGATGCGGTCGAACAGGCGCGTTGCGACCTGCTGACCTGCGCCGGGCTGCAGCAAGCCTGCGTAGGCGTCGACGCCGTGATCCACCTGGCCGCCGACATGGGCGGCCCGGCTGCGCGCCAGATCGACACGGCCGTCAATGGCACCCGCAACCTGATTGCGGCGATGCCGGCGCCCGACTGCGCGCTGATCCTGGCCAGCAGTTTTTCCGTGTATGACTGGACCCGCGTGGGCGCCGAACTCGATGAATCGAGTCCGCTGCTCGACGCTGCTGCCAGCGAACGCCAGGATGCGTATGCCCGCGCCAAGCTGCAACAGGAACAGGCCGCGCGCAGCGCTTGCGCCGAGCGCGGCCTGCCGCTGGTGGTGCTGCGCCCGGCCACCATCTGGTCCGCCGCGCGCCGCAGCCTCGACGGCGTGGGCGTGGGTGCCGGCAAGGGCACGGTCGTGGTGGGGCCGGGGCGCGGCCTGCGCCTGACCCACGTCGACAATTGTGCCGACGCCTTCGTGGCCGCGCTCGACCCGCGCGCGGCCGGCCACACGTTCAACGTCGATGACGGCTACGCGGTCACCGCGTGGGACTACGCTGCCCAGCAGGGCGCTGCCTGGCGCGTGCCGCTGCCGTATGGCGTGGCGCGCGGCGCTGCGGCGCTGGGCGCTGTTGCTTTGCGGCCGCTGCTGCGCGGCCGGTCGATGCCCGGCCTGCTGGTGCCCGACCGCCTGTGCGCGCGGTTCCACGGCGCGCGCGCCGGCCATGGCGCGCTGGCACGCGTGCTCGACTGGCAACCGCCGCTGTCGTTTGCCGCCTGCCTGCAGGCCGGCTGACCGTTTTTCATGACTTCTTTTCCTATTGACCGATGAACATCGCTTACATCACCAGCATTTACGCGCGCGCCAGCGACACTTTCATCCGTAACGAGGTGGTGGCGCTGCGCCAGCGCGGCCACACGGTGCACACCTACTCGATCCGCAAGGCCGAAGAGGATCAGCACGTGAGCGACGAGGTGCGCAGCGAGCAAGCTGGCACCGACTATATTCTGAGCCACGGCGCCCTGCCGCTGATCAAGGCGTTGCTGGCCACCGCGATGACCGCGCCGGGAGCGTTGCTGCGCACCGCGCGGCTGGCGTGGTCGATCCGCGCGCACGGCGTGCGCGGCAGCGCACTGGCGCTGGTGTATCTGGTTGAGGCGGCTTACCTGGCGCGCAGCCTGCGCGCCCGCGGGGTGCAGTTGCTGCACAACCATATTGCCGAAAATTCGGCCACGGTGGCCATGCTGGCGTCAAGCCTGTCAGGGATTCCGTTCAGCATGACCGTCCATGGGCCCGGAATTTTTTACGACCCGCGCAAGTGGGCGCTGGCCACCAAGATCGAACTCGCCGCCTTCACCGTCTGCATCACCTCGTTTTGCAAAAGCCAGTGCATGGTGTTTGCTGACCAGGCGTACTTCGATAAGCTGCACGTGGTCCGGTGCAGCGTGACCAAGGAATTTACCGGCGCCGTGGCGCTGCCGATTCCCGCGGCGCCACGATTGGTCTGCGTCGGCCGGCTGTGCCCGGAGAAAGGCATGCTGCTGCTGGTGCAGGCGGTGGCGCGTTACGTGGCCGGGGGCGGCCGCGTCGAACTGCGGTTCATCGGTGATGGTCCGTCACGGCGACCGATCGAACAATTGATTGCCCGTCACGGCCTGCAAGACGCCGTCACCTTGCTGGGCTGGCAGGGCAGCGACGTGGTGCGTCGGGAAATCGAGGCCAGCCGCGCGCTGGTCTTGCCAAGTTTCGCCGAAGGCTTGCCGATCGTGATCATGGAAGCGCTGGCCCTGGGGCGCCCGGTGGTCACGACCCGTATTGCCGGCATTCCGGAACTGGTGGTGGATGGCGACAACGGCTGGCTGGTGGCGGCCGGTTCGGTCGACGAGCTGGTAACCGCCATCGGCGCCGTGGCCAATGCTCCCGCCGCCGACCTGGCCGCGATGGGGCAGCGCGGTGTGCAAGCGGTGCGCAGCTTGCACCATCTCGATACCGAGATCGACAAGCTGGAAGGCTTGATGCGTGCCCATGCGCGCTGAGCGCATGCCGTACGCGCCATGGGCACGCGTCTTGCTGTCGCACTATGCGGGCGTGATGGTGCCAGTGCGGTACAATCCGCGCCCCTCCGGCCGTCGTTGCGACGGCGGGTATCCGATTCATTGAGGACTGGCCATGCAAGCACCCATCAAACCCGGTTTCCAGAACGACATTAACGGCATGCGCGGCCTGAGCGTGCTGCTGGTCGTGCTTTACCACTTCAACCTGCGGATCCTGGGCGGCGGCTTCGTGGGCGTCGACATTTTCTTTGTCATCTCGGGTTTCCTGATGACCAAGATCATTGTCAGCGGCATGGTGCAGGGACGCTTCAGCTATATCGACTTCGTGTTGCGCCGCGCGACGCGGATCTTCCCGGCGCTGTTCGTGGTCATGGTGGCGCTGCTGGCGCTCGGCTATTTCCTATTGCCGCCGTCCGACATGTACAACCTGGCCGAACAGGCGCTGCAGGCGGTAATTTTTAATTCCAACAATTATTTCGCGGCCAAGCAGGGTTACTTCAGCGGCGGCGCCGACGACAACTGGCTGCTGCATACCTGGTCGCTGGCGGTCGAGTGGCAGTTCTATCTGCTGTATCCACCGCTGGTGTGGGCCATGTACGCGGTAGCCCGGCGGGTGCGCCCGCAGCGCGCCACCCTGGTGCTGGGACTGCTGCTGGGCGCGACGGCGGCGGCTTCGCTGGCGTACTGCATCGTGGCCGAGCCGCAGGCGGCATTCTTCTCGGTGCTGGCGCGCAGCTGGCAGATGCTGGCGGGCGGCCTGGTGTACATGGCGGTCACGGCCCGCCGGGCGCCGCTGCGCCTGGCGCCCCTGTTGAGCTATGCCGGCTGCGCCGTGCTGCTGGTGACTGTTTTCGTGGTCAAGCGCTACTCAATGGAAGAAGCGTGGCCCGGCTATTACGCGCTGTTGCCCGTTGTGGGCGCGTGCATGATCCTGCTGGCGGCCTACGAAGGCAACTGGCTGCTCAACAACGTGGTGGCGCAAAAGCTCGGCACCTGGTCGTATTCGATTTACCTGTGGCACATGCCGGTGGTGATCGCGCTGACCGTGACCAGCATGCTGGCCGAACGCGGCCGCGTCGCCCAGGTGGGCGGCATCGTGCTGTCGTTCGTGCTCGGTTACCTGTCGTACCGTTACGTCGAGCCGGCGCGCTACTGGAAGCAGCTGTCGGTCCGGCGCAGTTACGGTAGCCTGGCGGGAGCGGCGGCCGCAATTGCCGCAGTTGCCGCTTTCGGCGTGTACAGCAACGGCTTCATGTTCCGCGTCGACGACCCGGTATTTTACGAAAACCTCAAGAGCGCCCAGACCAATTCCACGTACGACCCGCGCTGCGAAAACTCGGGCCGTGCACACGACCGCTTCTGCCGCCTGAACCAGGACCGCCCCGGCCGCAAGGTGCTGGTGCTGGGCGACTCGCACGCTGGCCACCTTTATGCCTGGTTCAAGGACCATAGTCAGGTCGACACCACGTTCTTCGTCAAATCCGGCTGCCCGGTGATCGAAGGTTATGAACGGGTGGGGTCCAGCATCGATTGCCGCGGATTTGCCGCGCGCGCCTACCAGCTTGCTGCGTCCGGCGCCTACGATACCGTGATCATTTCCCAGCACTGGAGCTATTTTGCGCCGAACGCGTCGGGCATCTGTGCCTGGGAAGGCGCGCGCTGCGTGCCGGTGGCGCAGATGGCCGATCCCACGGCGGTGCAGCATAGCCTGCGCCGCTCGTTGCAGCAGTTGCTGGACCGCAAGGTGCAGGTGGCGGTGCTGGACGGCACGCCGTACTTCCCGACCAGCGCCCCGCGCAAGCTGGCGCGCGACTTCTTCTGGCACGGCCGGCTCGATGCCGGCGTGGATGTCAACCAGTTCTTCGACGAGAGCCGGCCGTACGACCTGATGTTCCACGAGCTGCAGGCAAATGCCGGCTTCCGCCTGCTGTCGTTGCGCCCGTTGCTGTGCACGGGCCAGACCTGCCGCATTTACGACCCAGCCAGCAAGCTGCCAATTTACCGCGACCGCGACCACCTCAATCCTGCCTGGATGCGCGCCAACGGCGCCATTTTCAACGAGCTGGTCACTGCCGCACCATGACGTTTTCTCTGCCTATGAACGCTGCTATCCCTCTGAACCCGCGCAGTGCTGCGCGCCCGCCCCGTAGGAGCCGGCCATGACTGCGCCCGAGAGCGTGCGCTATCGCCTGATCGACGCCTTGCGTGGCATTGCCTGCCTGGCGGTGGTGCTGTATCACGCCAAGGAGGGCGGCCACCTGGCCGCGCTGGTGACGGCAGCGCCGGCCTGGTTCGGCCAGTTGCTCAACCACGGCGACAGCGGGGTATCGATCTTTTTCGTCATCAGCGGATTCGTGATCGCCCACTCGATGTTGCGCGACGAGGTAGGCGGTGCTTACGTGGGCCGCTTCCTGTTGCGCCGCTCGTTGCGGCTCGATCCGCCGTACTGGGCCGCGATTGCGCTGGCGCTGGCGGCGGCGTGGGTCTCGGCGCGCACCGTGCCGGGCAAGGAATTCGCCATGCCCGGCGCCGGCAATCTCCTGCTGCACGTGACTTACCTGGTCGACCTGGCGCGGGCACCGCTGATCAACCCGGTGTACTGGACCCTGTGCATGGAAATCCAGTTTTACCTGACGTTTGCGCTGTTGATGTGGGGCGCGGCCGGCGTGCGTGCACGGCTCGGCGATGGCCGCGGCCTGGACCTGGTGTTGTGGAGCAGTGCGGCGGTTGCCGCACTATGGATCACGCCATGGGCGCCGTTCCATGTCCATGGCCTGTTCCTCGAGCGTTGGTACCTGTTCCTGGGCGGCGTGCTGGCATGGCGCGCGGTACACGGCGGCAGCGCGCGCCAATGGGCGGTGGCTGCCGGTTATGCCTTGCTGCTGGCCATATTGCTGGTCCTGTTTTCCGGCACCGCGCACGACCTCGTCGGTGTAGCCACCATGGTGCTGATCCTGGTGTGCGGTCGCACTGGCCAGTTGGCCAGCGTGAGCGGCGGCTCCCTGATGCAATGGCTGGGACTGATTTCCTACAGCCTGTACCTGACGCACAACACCATTACCGGCGCCATGTTCCGCATCGGTTACCGGATCACCGGCCGCACCGCTGCCACCGAAGCGCTGTGGCTGCTGGTGGTGGTGGTGGGCTGCTGCCTGTTTGCCTGGGTGTTCTACCTGGTGTTCGAACGCGCTGGCCTGCGCTGGAGCAAGCTGGTGCCGTTGCATCGTGGGGTGGGGCGCCGCACGCCTGCCGCCGGCGCGGCCCGGCTCGACGCCTGACACCGTAATAACCAGATCGATTGATGTACCGGCGCGCCGGATTGGACGAGTAAAACGATGGAACCAGCAGCAAAAAAACCGGGATTTCAGAACGACATCAATGGCATGCGCGGCATCAGCGTGCTGATGGTCGTGCTGTATCACTTTCACCTGACCGTCGTCAGCGGCGGCTTCATCGGCGTCGATATCTTCTTTGTCATATCGGGCTACCTGATGACCAAGATTATCGTCAACGGCGTCATGCAGCAGCGTTTCAGCTACCTCGATTTCGTGTTGCGGCGGGCTACCCGCATCATCCCCGGGCTGTTCGCCCTGATCGCCGTGTTGCTGGTGCTGGGCTATTTCTACCTGCCGCCATCGGACATGAACAGCTTGTCCGAGCAGGCGCTGCAGGCCGTCTACTTCAACGCCAATAATTATTTCGCTGCCAAGCAGGGGTATTTTACCCAGGGCGCCGACGACAACTGGCTGCTGCACACGTGGTCGCTGGCTGTCGAGTGGCAGTTCTACATGTTGTATCCGCCGCTGGTCTGGTGTTTTTATGCGCTGGCGCGTCGCCTGGCGCCGGCACGGGCGTCCCTGGGTTTGGCATTGCTGCTCGGCGGTACCGCCGCCGCGTCGCTCGCGTATTGCATCCTGTCCGACAGCCAGCAAGCGTTCTTTTCCGTGATAGCGCGCAGCTGGCAAATGCTAGCCGGCGGCCTGGTCTACATGGCGCTGGCCGCGCGCCGTGCGCCGCTGTCCACGCGCGCCGCAGCGCTGCTCAGCTATGGCGGCTGCGTCGTGATCCTGCTGGCCCTGTACTTGGTGCGGCGTTATACGCTCGAAGCCGTCTGGCCCGGGTATTTCGCCATCTTGCCGGTGCTGGGCGCTTGCCTGATCCTGCTGGCCGCCTACGAAGGCAACGTACTACTCAACAATGTGGTAACCCAAAAGCTCGGCAGCTGGTCGTATTCGATTTACCTGTGGCATATGCCGCTGGTGATGGCCGCCACCGTGACCGGCCTGCTGACCGACCAGCCCCGCTGGACCAAGATCGGTGGGGTGCTGCTCTCGCTGGTGCTCGGCTACTTGTCGTTCCGCTGGATCGAGCCGGCGCGTTACCTGAAAAAGGACGCGCTCAAGCGTAATTACGCGCTCCTGATCGGCGCCGGCGCCACCCTGGCGGTGGTGGCGTTCGCGGGCGCCAGCACGGCCGGCTTCCTGTTCCGTGTCAGCGATCCAGGATTCTATCAAGGCCTCAGGCAAGCGGCGACCAGCACCACGTTCGACCCGGCCTGCGAAAACGAAGGCCGCAACTTCGACAAGCTGTGCGTCATCAACGGTCACCTGACCGGCAAAAAAATCCTGGTGATCGGCGACTCCCATGCCGGCCACTTGTATCCCTGGTTCAAGCGTCACAGCCAGGTCAATACCACGTTCTTCGTCAAGTCGGGTTGCCCGGTGATCGATGGCTACGAGCGCGCCGGCAGCGACAAGGATTGCCGCGGCTTTACGCGCCGCGCTTTCGAGCTGGCGGCATCGGGCCAATACCAGCAAGTGATCATTTCGCAGAACTGGACCTTCTTCACGCCGCGCGCCGAAGGCATCTGCAGCATGCAGGGAACGCGCTGCGTGGTAGTCAAGGACCAGGCCGATCCTGGGGCGGTGCTGCGCAGCGTGCGCACCTCGATCGAGGCGCTGCTGGCGCGCAAGGTGCAAGTGGCGGTGCTCGATTCAACGCCATGGTTTGTTACCAGCGTGCCGAAAAAGCTCGAGCGCGACATGTTCTGGCACGACCGCATTGCGACCCGCGTCGATTCAGCCTGGCTGTTCGACGAGAACCGCGAGTACGACGGCATGTTCCGGTCGCTGCAGGGCGACCCCGGTTTCAGCGTGTTGTCATTCCGCCCTGCCTTGTGCGGCCAGGGCGGCTGCACGGCGTACGATAGCGCGGCCCGGATGTCGATCTTCCGCGATCGCGACCATTTCAATCCGCGCTGGATCGTCGATAACGGCAATATCTTCACTGCGGTGGCCGGCGTTCCCACCGCACCATGAAAAAGGGCGGCTTGCGCCGCCCCTTCCTTAATTATTTCCCGTCATGCGATCACGCTGCCGTTTGCGCCACCTTGGCCGGGCGGCGGCCGTTGTAGCGCCGGTTGAGCCAGTCGGTGACCGGCTTTTCCAGCCATAGATACAGCACGGTACCGATTACCAGCGCACCGCCTACACCGAAACCGAACGTCGCGAGCCGGCTTTGCACGCCTGCCTTTTCGGCAACGATCACCAGCAGCGGCACTGCCAGCCCGTGCGACAGGTAGATCGAATACGACGCATCGCCGAGCAGCTTGAAGTAGCTGGCACCACGGCTGATCGGAGGGTACCGCTCCAGCCAGACCGCGCTGAACACCAGCATCGCGCACGGCAGGCCGACGCTGACCAGGCGATCAATGCCGGCCGGCATCGGGATCACGAACAGCATCAACAGCGCCAGCACCAGCATGAGCGGCGCCAGCCAGGCCGGCATCGGCACCTGGTTCACCCACAGCCGCGCGATCAGGCCGCCGAGCAGGAATTCGAACAGCAGCGAGCGGCCGAAAAAGCTGAAGAACAGGGGACTGTTATCGAACTGGCCAACCAGGAAAATCGCCCCCAGCGCGATCAGGCTCAAGCGCAAAGGCGGCCAGTTGCGCCAGATGGCCAGCGCAAAACTGGCATAAAACAGCATCTCGTAGCTCAGCGTCCAGCCCGATTCCAGGACGGGCAGATGGTAGCCGGCCGGGTTGGTGGTGGGCCAGAATAACAGCGAGCTAATGACGAAGCCGGGATTCAGGCCGGCCTCGAATGCTTTCGACCCCAGCCCGACGATCAGTGCCAGCTTGGCCCCCGTGTAGAGCCAATACATGGGAACGATGCGGATGATGCGCCGCTTGCAGAACAGCCAGGCGGCGGCAACGCCGCCCTGGCCTGCCGCTTTCATGGTCGAGATGGTGATGACGAAGCCGCTGATGACAAAGAAAATGTCGACGCCGTTGCCGCCAAACGTGTGCCAGAAATCGAAATCGCCCTGGTTGCCCATGCGGCGCCAGATTTCCAGCACCACGTGCGAGGCCACCACCAGGAACACGGCGACGAAGCGCAGGAATTGAATACCGTTAATTTGCATGGATTAAATCAGGAAGGGATCAGTGCGCGTGCACGGTCTTGAGATGGGCCGCCAGCCGGATCGCCATGGCCACGATGGTCAGCGTGGGATTGGCGTGGCTGCTGGTGGGGAACACTGCCGAACTGGCGATGAACAGGTTGGGCAGGTTGAACACTGCGCAGTTGGCATCGACTACACCGTCGCGCTCGGACTGTCCCATGCGCGTAGTGCCGATGTGGTGGCCGCCGAGCGGTACCGAGCCAGCCAGGCGCTGGCGCAATTGTTCATCGTCGAACTCGAGCCGCACACCCGAGTAGTCGGCCAGCGTGGCGCGCAGCAGCTGGAAGCCGCGATAGGCGGCGTCGATATCGTCGGGGCTTACGCGCCAGTCGACCTCGATGCGTTTCATGCCGTGGCGGTCGTCGTCGTCGGTGAGCTTGACACGGCTGTCGGCCAGCGGCGTCTGCTCGCAGTTGAACTCGAGCGGGAAGCTGCCGTCAGCATTGCCCACCAGCGTGTAGGGGAGCTTGCGCTCGGCCAGCACGCGCAGGAACAGCCACTGGTAGCCGAACTTGAACAGCTGCGGAAAACCGGTGAGCACATTCTTGACATGGGCGCCGGTGGGCGAATCGGCAGCGGCGGCGGCGCTGTGCTGCAGGATCGCCCGGTATTCCGGGATCAGCACCGACTTGGCCAGGAAGATGGTGGACATCACGGCGCTGCCGTGGCTGGCGTCGGAATATTCGGGGAAGTGGAAGCGGAACGCGGTATTGAGCAGGCGGTGCTGGCGTTGGGCGTCGGCCGAGAACTGCAGCTTGCGGCGGCTGTACACGCCGTCGGTGGTGCGCTCGAACTGGAACGGGATCGGCGCGGCGCCGGGAATGATCTTGCCGCACGTGTTTTCGAAGTGACAGGCGTAATAGCGGCCCACCAGGTCGTTACGGTTGCCGAGGCCGCCATTTGCGCGGTCGCTGTTGAGTAGCAGGCGCGCGACCTCGATGCCGCCGCCCGCCAGCACGAACGACTGCGCCGTGATGGTGATGCGGCGTCCGGCACGGTCGGTCACTTCCACTGCCGCAATGCGGTCTTCGCCCGGCGCCCGCACGATGGCAGTGCAGCGCGCATGCAGCACGGTGGTGATGTTGGTCGAATCCTGCAACTGCTTGCGATAGCGTTTGCCGAAGTCGGTGGGCAGACTGTAGCGCTCGATGCGGTCGGCCAGCAGCACCGGGTTGGGGCGCAGGTCGGCGATGGTGGCGCCGCTGCCGGCGGGCAGCGAGGCCACCGAAAAATCGTCGGCGCCGGCGTCACTGTAGGTCATCGCGCGCGGGTAGTGGCGCGCCACGTCGTCGTAAGGGATCGGCCAGCCGCTGTCGGCGATGTAATCGCGCCGTTCGAAATCGATGGCGTCGTACGGTACGCAGCGGCCACCCCAGATGCCGGTGGTGCCGCCCAGCTTGGAGCGGCGGAACTCGGTGGTTTCGGGGTGCGGACGGGCGGCGCGGCCCACGTAGTCGTCGGCGGTTTCGGCATCGAGCTCGTAACCGCCAGCTTCGAGCAGGAGCACGCTGATGCCGCTACGGTCGAGTTCGCATGCGAGGGTGATGCCGGCAGCGCCTGCGCCGACGATGCATACGCCGGTGCTGGCGGTGGAACTGGCAGGCGAAAATTCGGTGGAAGTCAGTATCATCGGCGGCGGCTTTATTTAATCAGGCTGCTTTGCCAGCGCCAGGTGTCGGCGCACATCTGGTCGATGCCGCGCGTGGCCTTCCAGCCCAGTTCGCGCTCGGCCAGGTCGGTGGCGGCGTAGCACACGGCGATGTCACCGGCGCGGCGCGGCATGATGGCATAGGGAATCGTCTTGCCGCAGGCGCGCTCGAACGCGCGCACCATGTCGAGTACGCTGCTGGCGGTGCCGGTGCCAAGGTTGTACGTCTGCACGCCAGGACCGGCGGCTAGGCGGTCGAGCGCCTTGACGTGGCCGTCGGCCAGGTCCACCACGTGGATGTAGTCGCGCATGCCGGTGCCGTCGGTGGTGGCGTAGTCGTCGCCGAAGACGGACAGGCGCTCGCGCCGGCCATCGGCCACCTGGGCGATGAACGGCACCAGGTTGTTGGGGATGCCGCGCGGGTTTTCGCCGATCAGTCCGCTTTCATGGGCGCCGATCGGATTGAAGTAGCGCAGCAGGCTGATACGCCACTCGGGATCGGCCACGGCCAGGTCGCGCAGGATATTCTCGATCATCAGCTTCGAGGCGCCGTACGGATTGGTGGTCTGCAGCGGAAAATCTTCGACGATCGGGGTGGTGGCCGGGTCGCCGTACACGGTGGCCGACGAGCTGAAGATCAGCGTCTTGACGCCGAATTGCTGCATGGTTTCGAACAACACCAGGCTGCCGTACACGTTGACATCGTAGTAGCGCAGCGGTTGCGCCACCGATTCGCCCACCGCCTTGAGACCGGCGAAATGAATCACCGCGTCGAACGCATGGTCCGTAAACAGGCCGGTCATAATGGCACGGTCGCGCATGTCGCCTTCGACGAATGCGGGCTTGCTGCCGGCAATGCTGGCCACGCGGTCGAGCACCGACGCCTCGGCATTGGACAAGTCGTCCAGCACCACCACTTCATGCCCCGCCTGCAGCAATTCCACGCAGGTGTGCGAGCCGATATAGCCGGCGCCGCCGGTAACCAGTATTTTCATGATTGTTCCTTATTCTTTATGAGGATAAATGGTCGCGGGTACGCCAGGGATACCAGACGCCTGCGGCGCCCGGGCGTCGAGCAGGTAGCCGGCGCATGCCAGCTTGAGCGCCTGCGCGGCCGGTGGCGCACAGGCGCTGATGCTGAAACCGTGGCCGGTGCGCGATTGATGACCGTACAGCAGCATCAGCAGGCCGATGCAAGCGCTGTCGAGATGGCCTGCCTGGCCAAGGTCGAGCGTAATCGGTCCGGCGTTGACACTGGCAGCGGTAAACGCCTGGCGCAGCGGCGCCAGATCGGCAGCGCGCCAGTCGCCCTGCATCACGAGCCGCGTATGCAGTCCATCGGTGCTGTGCTGGAGCCGGGCCGGGACAGTGGCGGCGCGCTTGCGCGCGGCCAGGGCGCCGGGCAATACCTTGCCGGTGGCAAGGCTCAGCAGGGCGACGCCGTCGCGCCAGTAACGGCGCCACAATGCCGGTTCTTCCTTGATGCGCCACAGCCATTCCAGGCCGAGCCGACCCACCAGCCCGGGCGCGCGGGTGACCGTGCCCGCGACAAAATTGACGACCGCGCCCAGGTGGCTGACCAGCGGCGGCCGCAGGGCAGCCAGGTTGTGCTCGATCCAGGTCTGGCCCCGCTTGGCGCCGAGCGCCACGACCAGCAGGTCGGCGTCGCTGGCATTGATTTCGCCGATCAGCGCCGGCGTGCTCATGTCCTCGATGGTGCCGAAACCAGGCGAACGCGCGCCCACACAGCGCATCGCGCCGCCATCGGCATTGAGCACTTCGCCCGCGCGCTGGGCCACGCCCTCGGGACCGCCGAAGAAAAACACCTTGATCGGTACCTGCGGCTGCGCCCGCAGCCGTTCGAACAGCGTGGAACCGGCCACCCGTTCGTACAGGGGAATGCGCAGCAGGCGCGCGATCCAGATGATGGGCATGCCGTCGGCGATCGAGAGATCGGAACGCAGGACCGAGTCGCGGAACGCGGGATCGGTGAGTGCTGCCACCAGGAAGTTCAGATTTGGCGTGGAAAAGAAATTGCGCCGGCCGGCGGCCAGGTCGGCCAACAGCCGCGCCTCGGCCTGGGCCATGGTGACGGCGTCGAACGGCAAGCCGAGCACGGCGTACACTTCACGGTTGAAATCGGTGCTCGCGACCGGGAGTGTGGAATCATTCATTGTCACGTTTCGACCTCACCCATTCCACTTGACGGTTGACGAGAAAGCGCAGATACAGCGGTATCTTGCGCAAGATATAACCAACAGCGCTGAGCAAGTCACGCCCGCTCAGGATGGCGCGGCCAAAACGCGCCCACGCCAGCAACACCGCCGCACCCAGCCCCCCCAGCGCCAGCAGGGCCAGCCAGAATGGCGTGTAGGCCGTGGTAAACAGCGCCAGCAACATCGCAGCGCCGGACACGCCGATGGTGAGCAGGCAGAGCAAGGCGACCGGCGGCACGCTCAGGTCCAGTGCCATGGCGATCGATTGCAGGCTGCCGCGGGTGATGCCGCGCCACAGCAGGCGTGGCGCCTCCGCTGCGATCATGCTCAGGTGGCCGTGTTCCCAGCGGGTACGCTGGGATTCGGTGCCGCTGTCACTGGTGGGGAAGGTGCTCGAGACCAGCGCCTGCGGACAAAACAGCGGCGCACGGCCCACCAGCGCCAGATCGAGTCCAAGTTTCATGTCTTCGACGATGTGGCCGTTTGCGAGTTCAGCCTTGCTGATGATGGTCCAGGGAAATGCCATGCCGGTACCCATCAGCTGGCACGGCAGGCCCAGCGCATGAAAGCCGAGCGGACGGACCTGGTTTTTAACCACCCAGGCGAACTCGGCAATTTTTTTCATCAGATTGCCGCCCGGTGCGTACATCAGGTACAGCGCCTGCACCGGGCGCTGCGCGGCGGCGCAGTCCTGCGCCAGACGGGTGAGGGCGCCGTCGGCCACCAGACAGTCGGCGTCGACAATGAGCAAGACATCGGGAGGGGCATCGGCCAGCGCACGGACGCCGAAATCGAGGGCGTAGCCCTTGCCGCGTTCGGTGGCGTGCTGGCGTTCGCGCACTTCGGCGCCGGCGCGGCGCGCCACGCCAGCGGTGTCATCACTGCAATTGTCGGCCACCACCAGCAAGCGGTCGCCGGGCAGCAGTTGCGGCATCAAGCTGGCAAGTGTGGCAGCCAGCCCTCCTTCTTCGTTGTGGGCCGGCACCAGGACTGCCAGCCGCGGCCGTGGACCGGCAGCGGGGCGCGCGAGCGGCGAAGCGGCGGCGGCCAGCAGGCATTGGAATAACAGTACAACGATTGGAATCAGGATGATTGCTAGCAGGATGGTGAGCAGCATGGCTACCATGAAAATCATGTCGATTCCTTGTTGAATATAAAAAAAACACCCGATGTAGTTTACACTAAATCGGGTGTTCTTTTGCTATTCAAGTAAAACTTATCAAGGAGCTACTTTCTCGAAGACGCCCTTCACGGTCGATTCGGTGCCGCTGTTGCCGCTGACGGTGTAGAAGCTGTACCAGGCGCCGGCCGGGATGGTCCAGCGAGCCGATTGGCCATTGCCCAGATTGCCGGTGTCGAGGAAGACCTTGGTGCCGGTCCATACCTGGATCCGCATCTTGGCGCCGCCGGTAGCGGTGACCGACAGGCGCACGGTGTCGCCTGCCGCAGCACGCACCCAGGTCACGCCGGCCAAGCCGCGGGTGCTGCCGTTGATCATGGTGCTGGCAGTGGTGGTGGCCGGGAATTCCACTTGCTGGGTCAGCGAATTGAATTTACCGGTAACGTTGCCCGACTGGCGCACCCAAGGGCCACGCATCGACAGCAGGTTGTGGTTGGTAACATTCGGCACCATCGTTTTGCCGTTGCCGTCAAGCCAAGAGCTGGTCGAAGTAACCATGCGCAGCGCAGCGCGGATGCGTTGCAGGTCATTGGCGACGGGCTGGCTCCAGCCGCCGTTGTGCAGATCGAAACCGGCGCCGTTTTCCACGTAGATGTAGAACGGGGTGCCGACGTTCTGGTCGACAACGTAGGCGCCGTAGACTTTGAGCGTGGCCACGATCTTGCGCAGTGCCAGGTTAGTGATGGTGTTTTCATCGAAGCTCGGCGGCAGCATGACCAGTGCGCCCTCCGGGATGCCACCACTGTTCAGGCTGGCGGCATTGGTGTCGGCCGACGTGGCCGGGAACACGTAGGCTGGCTTGGGCGACAGGCCATTGAAGGTCAGCGACATGGCCAGCGCGTGCTTGTAGGTAGGGGCGCCGTCATTGAGCTCGTGCTTACGGATCAGACCGCCGATTGGTGGAACGGCTGCTGCCCGAGCACCCTGGTAGTAGTGCGTAGGATTGCCCCAGCCGGAGCCATCGATGCGGGTCCAGGCGTAAGTGGCGGCCACCCATTTGCCGTCGACCTTTTTGAGCTGCCAGAACGAGTGCACGATACCGGTGGTGGTATCAACGATGTCTGCGTGGCCGTCGCCGCCGGTAGCGGGCGTGGTTGCTGCCGGCCAGTGCGGGATGGTTACCGATGGCACATAAGTTTCGGAATCAGGATCCCACACGCCCTTGCTGTTAGGCAGGCCCGAGACTACCACTGCAGGATCGGTGGCGAGACCTTCGAACACGCCGGTCGAAAACGCACCGGCGCCGATGGCTGGGTAGTAGCTCGAGGTCGGGATCACGAACGTGCCGAAGACGGGATTGACCGGCCGAGCATTCCACATGGAATTGGCTGCGAACGGACGCAGGAAGTTGCCGAAGGCCGTGGTGTTGCTGTACGCCAGCACAGGCGCAGCGGCGGCAGTATTCTTAATAGTCGGCAAGATGCTGGTGCTGGTGCCGGTAGTGGTGGTGCCGGTAGTGGTGTTCGCGGGCGTGGAAGTCGAGGTCTTGCCGGCGGTCGTGGTCGTTGCGGTGATCACGGTGGCCGCGTACGACGTGGTGGTGCCGGCGGCAGTGGTCGTGCTCTTTACTACGGTTGCGGTTGCTGCATGTACGCCTGACAGGTTAGCCAAGGCGAGGGGAAGGGCGAGTACTGCGCAAGAGATGTTTCGCTGCGTGCGCTTGCTAAGCTGTAAGGACATGGTGTGCTCCTGAACGTGTGGATAGGCAAAGAAAGTTGGCCTGTGGGAAGAATTATACACAGTGAGTATGCGAAAAAAAGCGGTTCAGTCTCCCCGATTGCGTTATCGCAGCGCATGAAAATCCAGCATAACAGCACCTTTCTGCACGGTCTATCTTTCAGTGTTGCCATGCGGCATGATAAATGAAATAGTCGTATCGCTAATCGTTTTGTCAGTTGGGCATGCCGGGATTTCGTCGTGAAAGCCCGTCTTCCCTCTGAAGAAGTGAAGAGTTCGCCTTACTCCACTCACAATTCGCGTCGCTAGATGCAAAGTCCCGGTTTGTCAAGGTAGATGGGATACGTTGCCGGTAGCGTTATCTTTTTTATCTGCAAGTTATCGCCTATGCCAGAAAAAGATTTTCCTCAGGAATACAACAGTTCACCTTTTAAAGTGACTGACAGCGGTGTGGACAGCACGACGGCCGGTCGTTTTGGAAGACATGGTATAATTTTCATAATGCAAGCGTGATCACTTTCGGATATTTAATGTTATAGTTGTGATCAGGAATGCGGCATTGCAGCACGCCGCGCCGCACGATTTTATACAGTGCGTCACAAGTAAGATTTTCCGTGGACAATGACTCAATTCGGCTGGCGGGAGTGCGGTGCAGCATGCAACGCCGCGCGGGCACGGAAGCGTTATGACCAATTACTAATTAAAGGACGAAGATGAAAGCGATGATCTTGGCAGCGGGTAAGGGAACGCGGGTACGGCCGCTCACATACGATTTGCCGAAGCCGATGATCCCCATCCTCGGCAAGCCAGTAATGGCCTATTTGATTGAGCATCTGGCCAAGTACGGCGTCAACGAGATCATGGTTAACGTCAGCTATCTCCACGAAAAGATCGAGGATTATTTCGGCGAGGGTCACCAGTATGGTGTGCAGATCGGTTATTCCTTCGAGGGGTACACCAACGACAAGGGCGAAGTCGTTGCGCAGGCGCTCGGCTCTGCCGGTGGCATGAAGAAAATCCAGGAATTCGGCGGCTTCTTCGACGATACCACCATCGTGCTGTGCGGCGATGCGGTGATCAATCTCGACCTCAAGTCGGCCCTGTTCGAACACCGCCGCAAGGGGGCGCTGGCCACGGTTATCTGCCGCGAAGTGCCATGGGATAAAGTCGAGAGCTATGGCGTGGTGGTCAGCGACAAGGATGGTCGCATCAAGCAATTCCAGGAAAAACCGAAGCAGGAAGATGCGCTGTCGAATTTCGTCAGCACCGGCATCTATATTTTCGAGCCCGAGGTGCTGGACCTGATACCGGCCGGCGAAGTATTCGACATCGGTTCCCAGTTGTTCCCGCTGCTGGCGGAAAAAGGGCTGCCGTTCTACGCGCAGAACCGCACGTTCAACTGGATCGATATCGGCAGCGTCAAGGATTACTGGGAAGTGTCGCAGAGCGTAATGATGGGCGAAGTGGCCCACATGGACGTGCCGGGCATTCAGCTGGCCGACGGCCTGTGGGTGGGGCTCAACACGCGCATCGACTGGGAAGGCACCACGATCGAAGGACCGGTTTATATCGGTTCCGGTTGCAAGATCGACGCTGGCGCCACCATCATCGGCCCAACGTGGATCGGCCACGGCAGCCATATCTGCGCCGGTTCGACCGTGGTGCGGAGTGTCCTGTTCGAATACACGCGTGTGCTACCCGATGTCAGTCTCGAAGAAATGATCGTCTTTAAAGATTACAGCGTGAATCGCGCAGGCGAAATGCGCCATGTGTCCGAGTACTCGACCGACGAGTGGGTCAATGCCCGCGATCGTCGGAGCAAGCGTCGTACCGAAGCCGATATCGAAGTTCTCAATACTGAGGAAATTGCATGAAAATTTATCCGGTAATCCTGTCCGGCGGTGCCGGTACCCGGTTATGGCCGCTGTCCCGTGCGGTGCTGCCCAAGCAGCTGCTGCCGCTGGTGTCCGACCAGACCATGCTGCAGGAAACCGTGGGACGTGTCAGCGGAGCCCTGAACGTGCAGGCGCCGTTGATCGTCTGTGGCAACGAGCATCGCTTCCTGGTGGCTGAGCAGTTGCGCGAGATCGGTGTCACGCCGCTCGGCATCGTGCTCGAATCTGTGGGCCGCAATACCGCCCCGGCAGTCGCCGCTGCTGCCCATTTCCTGCGTTCCGTCGATCCGGACGCACTGATGCTGGTGCTGCCGGCAGACCACGTGATTGAAAACCGCGCGGCCTTCCTCGAAGCCGTCGCCACCGCAGCCCAGCAAGCGGTGGAAGGCGCCTTGGTGACGTTCGGCATCGTGCCGACCACGCCGGAAACCGGCTATGGCTACATCCGCCGTGGTGGTGCCGCCGGCGGTGGCAGTTACGGCGTGGACCGCTTTGTCGAAAAACCGGACCGCGACACTGCCGAAAGCTTTGTGGCCGATGGGAGTTATTACTGGAATAGTGGTATGTTCCTGTTCCGCGCTGAAACCTACATCGCCGAACTGCAAACGTATCAGCCGGAAATCGACACTGCAGTGGAAGCGGCGGTACGCCTGGGCTACCGCGATCTCGACTTCTGCCGCCTCGATGAAAAGTCATTCGCCGCTTCGCCTTCCGACTCGATCGACTATGCCGTGATGGAAAAAACCGCACGCGCAGTGGTCGTCCCGGCTGATATCGGCTGGAGCGATGTGGGTTCGTGGTCGGCGCTGTGGGAGGTGCAACCGCACGATGCCCAGGGCAACAGCCAGCGCGGCGACGTCTATCTCGATGGCGTCAGCAACACGCTGGTGCGCGCAGAAAGCCGTATCGTCGCGGTGGTTGGCGTGCAGGACCTGATTGTGGTGGAAACCGCCGATGCGGTTCTGGTGGCCCACAAGGACCAGGTGCAGCGCGTCAAGCAAATCGTCGACCACCTGAAAACGTCCGAGCGCACCGAACACCTGCATCACACCAAAGTGTACCGTCCGTGGGGTGCCTACGAAGGTATCGATGCCGGCGACCGCTTCCAGGTCAAACGCATCACGGTCAACCCTGGCGGCAAGCTGTCGTTGCAAATGCACCATCACCGCGCCGAGCATTGGGTGGTAGTCAGCGGTACCGCCAAGGTGACATGCGGCGATACGGTCACGCTGCTGTCGGAGAACCAGTCGACGTATATTCCGATCGGCATGAATCACCGTCTTGAAAATCCGGGCAAACTGCCGTTGCATCTGATCGAAGTGCAATCGGGCAGCTACCTCGGCGAGGACGATATCGTCCGCTTCGAGGATGTCTACCAGCGCGCCTGATCGCGTGGACGACCGGCGCCAGGCGCCGGTCGTCGTCGATACTTCATTTCACCCCCTCTTTTCTTGCTAAACTTGTTCCTTTCAATCAACGATGGCTGCGGCTGTCTTTTTGAGAGGTTCATGTTGCGCATCACTTCCCCCATCTTTTGCGCGCTGCTGTTCGCTGCGCCGCTCGCTCCTGTGACTGCAGCTGCCACGGCCCCGCTCACAGCCGACCAACTGGCGCTGGTGGTCAATGACGATGATCCCAGCAGTGTTGCCGTAGCCGAACTATATCGCCAGGCCCATGACGTGCCGGAACGAAATATTGTTCACGTCAATATTCCGGGCAGTCCGCGCCGATTGACAGCAGCCCAGTTCCAGGCGGTCAAGGCACGCATCGATACGCAGTTGCCTGCTGCCGTGGAAGCGGTGTTGATGGTGTGGACGGCGCCGTATGCGGTCGAGTGCAACGGCATCACGGCGGCATTCACGCTCGGTTTTGATGCGTTGCAATGCATTAAGCCCTGTGGGCCAGGCACCGCCAGTCCCTACTTCGACCGGCCGGCCGATCAGCCGCGTAATCCAGCGGGTGGCCGCCTCAGCATGTTGTTGCCGACGCAATCCGTGGCCGTGGCCAAGGCGGTGATTGCGCGCGGCGCCACGCGCAATTTTCAGTTGCCCAATGCAACTGCGTATTTCCTTGTCACAGGTGACAAGGCCCGCAGCACTCGGGCGCAGAACTTTCCGCCGTCGGGCCGGTTGGCCCAAAAAAACCTCAACGTCCGCACCTTGTTTGCCGATAGTCTGGACGACAAGCATGACGTCATGATCTACCAGACCGGCCTGGTAAAAGTAAATAATCTCGAATCGCTGACATTTTTGCCCGGCGCCCTGGCCGACCATCTGACCTCGACGGGCGGCGATTTGCTCAGTAATGCGCAGATGAGCATCCTGCGCTGGCTGGAGGCCGGTGCAACCGCGAGCTATGGAACTGTTGCGGAACCGTGCAACTACTGGCAGAAATTTCCCAGCGGGAAGGTTCTGTTGCGCCATTACGTCAGTGGCGAGACGGCAATTGAATCCTACTGGAAAAGTGTTGCGTGGCCGTCACAGGGCCTGATAATCGGTGATCCGTTGGCTGCACCATACCGCCGATGAGGCCGTCAGAGTGAAGAATCGCATTTTTACCATCAAAAAAATGCTGCATTGCAATGAAGTGTTGGTTCGGACTGTAAAATTTTCACTAGAATTGCAAAAAAAACAGCTTAGGTACAGTATATGCAACAAATTCTTTTTTTTAATGATATGATTGCTACATAAGCTTCAGGCAGTTGAAGCGAAAAAAATGGCTAAAGGCCAGGGTGTAATTCTCTCGGTACTCTTACAGGAAACTAATCATGACCAAATTCAAAAGCATCATCCTCGCAGCAATGTTGGCAACGGCTGGCCTGACCGCACAAACCGCTCAAGCGGCAACCTATGATCTGGAGTACGATCTGGTTGGCGGCTTCAGCGCTACCGCAACGAATACCTACTCGTCGGCCATTGGCGCATTCAGCGACCATTTCCTGTTCAACCTGGATCACACGTTCGAAGCCGGCGCATCCGTGACCTCGTCGTACGTCAAAGGTAAAGACGTGCAGATCACCGGCTTCAACATCGTTCAGTACGGCACCAGCGAAAGCGACATCATCAAGACCGTGTACGGCGTGAACGAACTGGCCACCAACGGCGTTGGTAAAAAAGACTGGTGGACCCTGGACACCAGCTGGCTGGTTGCTGGTAACTACTACCTGGAAGTCACCGGCAATGTGCTGGGCGCTAACGGCGGTTCGTACTCGGCCGACCTGAACGTGGCAGCCGTACCTGAGCCAGAAACCTACGCCATGCTGCTGGGCGGCCTGGGCCTGGTTGGTTTCGTCGCTCGTCGTCGCAAAGCCACCAAAGTCGCTGCTTAATTGCATTTGCTTTGGCACCGGCGCCGCTGGCGCCGGCAGTAGTCGTGATAAACCACCCGCCCGGGTGGTTTTTTTTTGCCCATCCATGGGGGCGCCCGGTGCTTAGTCCGATCGGACTAAGCACCTGTCATGAACCCGTCATGGCAAGGTAATAATATGCAAATGTCAAGATGATGTATATGTTGTTCATTTCGCCCTTTACTGCCTTCCAGGACTGTTCATGAAAAAAAATATTGTCGTGTCGAGCGCTACCCCCGGACGCCGCACTCTCATTGGCAGCGCGCTTCTCGCTTGCCTGTCGAGCCAGGCGCAAGCCGAGGCGCCGGTTGTCATCAGCCAGGTGTACGGCGGTGGCGGAAATAGCGGTGCCACCTATAAAAACGATTTCATCGAAATCTTCAACCGCAGCAGCACGGCGGTCGACATCAGCGGCTGGAGCGTACAGTACGCGAGCAGCAGTGGTACCACCTGGAATCCGACTGTCGTGCCAGCCAACACGCCGAAGCTTGAGCCGGGCCAGTATTTCCTGTTCCAGCAAGCTGCGGGCACCGGTGGCACCACCATTCTTCCTGCGCCGGACGCGACGAACTCGGTGGCCATGAGCGGCACGGCCGGCAAGGTGGCGCTGGCAACGAGCGGCGCCGCATTGTCCGGCGCTACGCCCACCAGCGACAAGCTGGTCGACTTGTTTGGCTATAACGCCAACGGCTTCGAGGGCACCACCGGCCCCGGCCTGAGCAATACCCTGGCTGGCCTGCGCGCGGGCGGCGGCTGCGTCGACACCGACAACAACGCCAGCGACTTCGCCACCGGAGCACCCACCCCGCGCAACACCGCCAGCCCGCGCAACCTGTGCGGTGTGCCGGCGCAGCCGCCGATCGTGGCCAACTGCCCGGCCAACCTGTCGCTGGCCGTCGGCCTGGGCGGGCGCGCCGGCCTCACCGCAAGCGACCTCGACGGCGTGGTGAATTCGGCGGCGATTACCGCCGGCGCCGTCGGCGGCATCGCGCTGGTCGATTTCCAGGCGGCAGGCGCTGCTGGCGAGACCGCTACCGCCAACCTCACCGTAGCCAGCAGCCTGGCAGCCGGCAGCTACCCGGTGACGATACGCTTCGGTAACGACCAGTCGCAGGAAGCGCTGTGCACGGTTAACGTGAACATTGCCGCGCCCGCCACGCTCACGCGCACCATCCCGCAAATCCAGGGCAGCGGCGCCGCCAGCCCGGTGGCCGGCACGGTGCAGACCACCGAAGGCGTGGTCACTGCCAAGGTCGGTTCCGGTTTCTTCATCCAGGACGAGGCAGGCGACGGTAATCCGCTGACCTCGGACGGCCTGTTCATTTACACCACCGCTGCCAACAGCGCTACCGTGGAAGTGGGCGACCGCATCCGTATTACCGGCACCGTGGCCGACTACGCGCCGGTGGACGGCGGCCACACCTACACCGAACTGACTGCGATCAGCGGCATCGTCGGCTTGGCAAAAGGCATCACCGTGGCGCCGACCAACATCGAACTGCCATATGCCGACCTGGTGCAGGTGGAGGGCATGCTGGTGCGCTTCAACAACACGCTGACGGTATCGCAACTGCAGTACCTGGCCGACCGCGGCGAAGTCACGCTGTCCTCGGGCCGGCTGGAAACGCCGACCAACCGCTACCGCCCCGGTACGCCCGAAGCCATCGCGCTGGCGGCCGCCAATGGGCGCAACCAGATCATTCTCGACGACGGCATTTTCACCACCCCGACCGTGATTCCCTACCTGGGCGCCGATGGTTCGCTGCGCGCGGGCGACACCGTCTCCGGCCTGACCGGCGTGGTCGACTTCGGCGCCAAGGGCGGTGGCGGCGCGGCGTTCAAGCTGCAGCCGACCGTGGCCCCGGTATTTTCGCAGGATAATCCGCGTCCGGCGGCGCCGGCGCTGGCCAGCGGCAACGTCAAAGTGGCGAGCGCCAACGTGCTCAATTACTTCACCACGTTTACCGATGGCACCAACCACCTGGGCCAAAGCGGCCAGGGCTGCGTCGTCGGCAGCGGTACGCCGAGCAAGTCCAACTGCCGTGGCGCTGATAACCTGCGCGAATTCGAGCGCCAGAGCGCCAAGATCGTGGGTGAGCTGAAAGCGATCGATGCCGACGTCGTGGGCCTGATGGAAATCCAGAACGATGGCGACTACTCGGTGGGCCAACTGGTCGATGCGCTGAACGCCGCCATCGCACCGGGCAGCAAGACTTACGCGGTCGTACCAAAGCCGGTCACGACCGGCACGGACGCGATCCGGGTTGCGATGATCTACAAGCCGTCCGCGCTGACCCTGGCCGGTACCGCGCTGACCGACGGCGACGCCGTCAACAATCGGCCGCCGATGGCGCAAACCTTTGTTGCGCCCAACGGCAGCAAGTTCTCGGTCGTGGTCAACCACCTGAAGTCGAAAGGCAGCTGCCCGGCCGCGACCAACGTGGACGGCGACAAAGGTGACGGCCAGAGCTGCTGGAATGCCAGCCGCGTGAAGCAGGCCGAGCGCCTGGTCAAGGTATTCGTGCCGCAGGTGGCCGCTGCCGCCGGCGACAACAAGGTGTTGTTGATCGGCGACTTCAATGCCTACGGTCATGAAGATCCGGTGCAGGCCATCATCAGCCAGGGCTTTGTCAACCAGCTCGAGCGCTTCGTGCGCGGCGCCGGCGCCATGCCGTATTCGTACGTGTTCAACGGCGAAGCCGGTTACCTCGATCACGCGCTGGCCAGCACCGCGCTCAGCGCCCAGGTGGTCGACGCCGCCGAATGGCATAACAATGCGGACGAGCCGCCCGTGCTCGACTACAACCTCGACGGCAAGCCGCAGGACAAGTTCACCAACGCCCCGTACCGCGCCTCGGACCACGATCCTGTGGTGCTGAGCCTGAACCTGCAAGGCGCGCCGCTGGACGTGACGGCCAGCGTGCGCAGCGCCGCGACCGGCCTGGTGCTGGTGCGCGCCACCGGCCGCTGGAGCAGCACGCTGACGGTGACCAATACCGGCGCCACGGCGCTCACCGGTCCGCTGCAGATCGCGCTGAAAAGCTTGCCGGTCGGCGTCACCCTGGTCAATGCCAGCGGCAGCCAGGGCGGCGCGCCGTATATCACGGCCGCGGTTGCCAATCTGGCGCCGGGCGCCAGCATCAGCGTACCGCTGAGCTTTACCAGGAGCGGCACCAACGCCATTACTTACACCACCACCGTCTACAGCGGCAATTTCTAAGGAATCACCATGTTCAAACCTCACTTCGCTTCCCTGCGCCACGCGGCCCTGGCCCTGGCCCTGACCGCCTGCGCCAGCCTGGCCTCGGCCGCCTCGGTGTTTCAGGTCGAAATCGACACCAGCACGCTGGTGGCCGCCAACGGCAATACCGGCTGGATCGACTTGCAGTTCAACCCGGGTAACGGGGACACGCCTTACGCCCAGGCGTCGCTGTCGAATTTCTTCGGGTTCGGCGATCCGGCCTCGGCCCAGGTGGCAGGCAATGTCAGCGGCTCGCTGACCAGCGGCTACGTGATCGGCAACAACGACGTGGGCGGCTATAACGACTTGTTCCATGCGGTGAATTTCGGCGGCAAGGTCAGCTTCACCGTCAGCTTCAGCGGTGACATCGATCCGGCTGCTGCGGACCGCGGTTCGGCCTTTGCCGTGTCACTGTACAACGACCAGAACGTCGCGCTGGGCACCAGCGACCCGCTCGGCGCACTGGTGTTGCTGAACTGGACTTCGCTGGGCGACATTACCGCCACGGCGCTGACCAACGACATCGGCACTTCGGTCAGCCCGGTACCGGAACCGGAAACCTGGCTGATGCTGGGCGCCGGCCTGGCGCTGGTGGGCGGCCTGGCGCGGCGCCGCCGCCTGGCGCCGTAACCCGCATTGCCAGGCCAGGGTCGGCCCACGAACGGGGCCGACCGCCTGGGGTTGGCTCGGTATATATATGGTGAGAATATAAATACTGTAAAGAAATCATATTAGTCAGGGCCATGGCGCTGTTGCATAGTATTCTTTTTGCACGGATACGCCATGCCAGCCCACGTCCTTGTCATAGAAAACGATGCCGCGATCCAGCAACTGATCGCCCTCAACCTCGGCATGGCCGGCCACGTGGTCAGCCGCGCGCGCGATGCCGAAAGCGCGCTGATGCTGCTCGAAGACAGCCGGCCCGACCTGGTTTTGCTCGACTGGACCCTGCCCGGGCAAACCGGGCTGGCGCTGGTACGGCGCTTGCGGGCGCAGCCGCGCACGCGTGCGCTGCCGGTCATCATGGTCACTGCGCGGGCAAGCGAAGCCGACAAGATCATGGCGCTCGAAGGTGGCGCCGACGATTACATGACCAAGCCGTTCAGTCCGCGCGAACTGGTGGCGCGCGTGCATGCGCTGCTGCGCCGCGCGCCCCTTGGCGGCTGGAACGGCGACAGCCCCGGTACCGCCCGGGAACCGGATACGACCGGATTGCGGCTCGACCCGCACACGCTGCGCGTGATGGCCGGCGCATGCGAGCTGGCGCTGGGCCGGCTGGAATTCAAGCTGCTCGATGTGCTGATGCGCCATCCGGGCCGCATCCACACGCGGGCCCAACTGCTCGACCAGGTGTGGGGCAATGCCGTCTGCCTCGAAGAACGCACCGTCGACACCCACGTGGGCCGCCTGCGCAGCGCGCTGCAGCCGGCCGGCTACGGGCGCCGCATCGAAACCGTGCGCGGCAGCGGTTACCGCTTTGTCGGCGCCGGAGCTCACGCTTGAGTTCGGCTTTTGGCGGGGCGCCGGCGGTCATCCTGAGCCAGCGCGAACAGGAATACCTGTTACATGCGGTCGAAACGGCGCTCCCGGTCGACAACGCGCACCAGTTCTTCCTGTGGACCCAGGGGCCGCTGCAGGCGCTGCTGCCGCACCAGGTGCTGGTGGCGTTGCAGTTCGATGCCGACGACCACGTGCTGCATGTCGAATGCCAGCACAGCGCGGTGCTCGACGCCGCCGTGCGCAACCGCCTGGTCGACCGCGACGACGGCCTGGCCGTGCGGCTGGCGCGGCATTGCCGCCAGCAGGCGTGCCTGCCCGCGCTGCTCGACGCCGGTGTAGCGGGCGGCCAGCCGCATCAGGCCGGCGCCGCGCACCTGGCGCGCGCCGGCTTGGCGGACGAGTTGCGCGCGCTGGGCCTGGAGCACCTGGTGGCGCATGGCAGCGACCGGCTGCCGGGCGGGGCCAGTTTTTTCATGCTGTGCGGCCTGCCGCAACGACCGCATGTCCGGCATGGCTATTTCCTGGCGCTGCTGCTGCCGCAACTGCACCTGATGCTGCAGCACCTGGTGCAGTTGCGCACCGATGCCCGCACCGGTGTGCTGGCGCGCGCGGTGAGTGCGCGCGAAGCCGAGATTTTGCACTGGGTGCGCGAGGGCAAGAGCAACGACGAAATCGGCCAGATCCTCGGCATCAGCGGCCTGACCGTGAAAAACCATTTGCAGCGGCTGTATCGCCTGCTGGGCGTGTCTAACCGAACCCATGCGATTGCGCGCGGCGCCGCGTTGCGCCTGTTCGAAAAGCCAGTGCCACCGTTGGCACGCGCAGCGTGACTTTCCCGCACATTTGTGCGGTCGTGTCCGTTGAAAAAGATTGTCTTACATGCAAACTGCATGGTAGCCTAAGCGAGCGATGGCCACATGGCGCCGCACGGCTTTCAGGCAATAACCGGTAAGGAGTGGTTGGATGGATGTGGTAAAGATGCGCGCGCAGGCGGCAGCTGGCAAAAACATGGCCGGCTTCACCTTGCTGGAGTTGTTGGTCGTGATCGTGATCATCGGTTTGCTGGCAGCGTACGTGGGACCCAAGTATTTTTCGCAGCTGGGCAAGTCGGAAGTCACGATGGCCAAGGCGCAAATCAATTCGTTCGAAAAAGCGCTCGACACGTTCCGGCTCGACGTCGGCCGCTATCCCAATACCGAAGAAGGCTTGAACGCCATGCTCGTGGCGCCGCCTACCGCCGGCGCCAAGTGGAACGGTCCGTACCTGCCCAAGGTGCCGTCCGATCCATGGGGCCGGCCGTACCAGTACAAGGCGCCCGGCGCCAAGTCCGAATTCGAGATCACCTCGCTGGGCCGTGACGGCCAGCCGGGCGGCAGCGGCGACGACGCCGATATCGTCTCGCAGTAACCCGCGCTTATCAGCCCTACCGGAAGCCGACTTCATCATGCAGTTTGACGTACGCACCCTGTCGGCAGAGATGGTCATCTCCCATTTGCTGATCGACGGCCGCGACGAGGCCGATGCCCGCCGCCAGGTGGAGGCGCGCGGCCTGTTCGTCAGCGCCATCGCGCCCGCCAGGGGCGGGCTGCGCACGCGCGGCAAGCGCAGCGCACTGTCGCTGGTGCTGTTCAGCCAGGAATTGCTGGCGCTGCTCACGGCCGGCCTCGGCATCGTCGAAGGACTGGAAGCGCTGCTGGAAAAGGAAGCCAATCCCGCCACCCGCAGCGTGCTGGAACGGCTGCTGGCCGGGCTGCGCGAAGGCCAGCGTTTTTCCGCCGTGCTGGCCGAGCAGCCGGACCTGTTCCCGCCGCTGTACATCGGCATCGTCAAGGCGGCCGAAGGCACGTCCGACTTGCCGCGTTCATTGTCGCGCTTCATCGATTACCAGCAGCGGATCGACCTGGTGCGCGGCAAGCTGGTGTCCGCCGCGATCTACCCGTGCATCCTGCTGCTCGTCGGTGGCGGCGTCAGCATGTTTTTGATCGGTTACGTCGTGCCCCGATTTGCCGAGGTGTACCAGGGCGCCGGGCGCGACCTGCCGTGGCTGTCGCAGCAGATGCTGAACTGGGGCCAGTTCGCCAGCGGCCATACCGGCCTGTTGCTGGCCATCATCGCCGTCGTGCTGGCATCGCTGGTGCTGGGCGTGCGGCGCCTGGCAGGCAATGGCGGCGTGGTGCGGCTGCTGGGCCGCCTGCCCGGCATCGGCGAGCGGGTGCGCATTTATGAACTGTCGCGGCTGTACCTGACGCTGGGCATGCTCAGCGAGGGCGGCATCACCATCATCCACGCGATTAACACGGTGCAGGGCATGGTGTCGGCCGGCCTGCGCCTGCACCTGCAGGCAGCGCGCGCCGACATCGAATCGGGCCAGCCGCTGTCCACCGCCTTCGAGGCCCATCAACTGACCACGCCCATTTCGCTGCGCATGCTGCGGGTGGGCGAGCGCACCGGCGACATGGGACCGATGCTTACCCAATCGGCGGCGTTTTACGACGGCGAGATCACGCGCTGGATCGACCGCTTTACCCGCACCTTCGAACCGTTGCTGATGGCCTGCATCGGCCTGGTGGTGGGCGCCATCGTGGTGCTGCTGTATATGCCGATCTTCGATCTGGCGGGAGACATGTCATGACGGCCACCTTGCATGCTGAAGCAACGGCGCCAATGGTTGCGCCGTTGTTCGATCAAGCGCTGCTGGCGCGCGCGCGCCACCTGCGCCAGCAGTCGAAGCGCACGCTGGTCGAGGAACTGGAAGGGCTCACCGGTCTCGAACCGCGCGAGCTGGTACGGGCACTGGCGCAGCCGTTCGGCCTGCCGGTGCTGGAGACGGCCGACATGCTGGCGTGCGCACCGGCGTTCGACCTGCTGCCGCTGTCGCAGGCGATGGCGCGCCACTGCGTACTGCTGCGCGTGCTGTCCGGTACCGGAGCAGGGCAGCTGCTGGCGGTGATTGCCGACCCGTTCGACCTCGACCTGCAAACCTGGCTGTCCACGCAGGCACGCGCCACGCCGCATGCGCCGCTGGCCGTGCGCCTGGCGCTGCAGGCAGACATCCAGGCCTACCTGTCCAAGCAGGAAGAATCGGCCCGCGCCACCGACACCCTGCTGCCCGGCGCCAGCGAAGGCCGGCGCGATGGCAAGACCGCTGCCGTGCTGTCGTTCGCGTCGGTATCGGAAGCGGCCAGTCCCGCCGTGCGCCTGGTGAATTCCACCCTGTACGATGCGCTCAAGGCCGGCGCGTCCGACATCCACCTGGAGAGCACCGCCGGCGGCCTGGCCGTCAAGTACCGCGTCGATGGCGTGCTCGATCACGCCACCGCCGTCAACGGCATCGAAGTGGCCGAACAGATCATCTCGCGGTTGAAGGTACTCGCCGAACTCGATATTGCCGAACGCCGGGTGCCGCAGGACGGCAGCTTCCGGGTGGAAGCCAGTGGCCGCGAAATCGACTTGCGGGTGTCGATCATGCCCAGCATTCACGGCGAGGATGCGGTGATCCGGATTCTCGACAAGCGCGCCATGATCGAGGCATACGGCTCGCTCACGCTGGAGGCCCTGGGCTTCGACGCGTCGTCGCTGGCCACGCTGCGGGTACTGGCGCAGGAAGCGTACGGCATGCTGCTGGTGACCGGCCCCACCGGGTCGGGCAAGACCACCACGCTGTATGCGGCGCTCACCGAGATCCACAACGGCCGCGAAAAAATCATCACCATCGAAGACCCGGTGGAGTACCAGCTGCCCGGCATCCTGCAAATCCCGGTCAACGAAAAAAAGGGGCTTACGTTCGCCAAGGGCTTGCGTTCGATTTTGCGCCACGACCCGGACAAGATCATGGTCGGTGAAATCCGCGACCGCGAGACGGCGGAAATTGCCGTGCAGTCGGCGCTGACCGGTCACCTGGTGCTCACCACCGTCCACGCCAACAACGTGTTCGACGTGTTCGGACGCTTTACCCACATGGGCATCGATCCGTACGCGTTCGTGTCGGCGCTGAACGGCATCTGGGCCCAGCGCCTGGTGCGCATCAACTGCCCGCACTGCGCCGCGCGCTACACGCCCGACGATGCAGAACTGGCCAGCGTGGGACTCACCCGCGCCGAAGCGCAGGACTACCTGTTCATGCAGGGCAAGGGTTGCGGCGATTGCCGTGGCACCGGCTACAAGGGCCGCCGCTCGATTGCCGAAATCCTCACGCTCAACGACGAGATCCGCGAGCTGATCGTCGACAAGCGGCCCATCCGCCAGATCAAGCAGGCCGCCCACGCCAACGGCACCCGCAGCCTGCGGCTGGCGGCACTGGAACTGGTCAAGCGCGGCGGCACCACGCTCACTGAAATCAAACGGGTCACCTTGCATGCGTAGATCTATCGGACAATCGCTGCGCATTGGCATCGCGCCGCACGCGGTGAGCCTGCTGCGCGTCAGCCGCTGGCGCGGCGCGCCGGTCACGGTGCTGGCCGAGCACACCATCGTGGAATCGGCCGCGCACCCGTTCGATGCCATTGCCAACGCGCTGCGGGCATTGCTGGGCGAGCAGGGCGTGCAAGGCTGGCCGGCGGCATTCGTGCTGGCCGACGACCTGGCGCGCATGTGGCGCGTAACGCCGCCGCAAGGCGCCACCCGTCACGACGACCTGGAAGCTGCCGCCGGCCTGCGCTTCCAGGCGTTGTTCGGCGAAACGCCGTCGGCCTGGCAAATCGGCGCCGACTGGCATGCCACGCAGCCGTTCTTTGCCGCCGCCGTGCCGCGCGCGTTGCTGGCGTCGCTCACCGTGGTGGCCGATGAATTCCGGCTCGCGGTCGTCGGTGTCGAACCGCATTTCGTCAGTGCCTGGAACCGCTGGCGCGGCGCGCTCAAACCCGGCGCCTGGTTTGCGCTGGTGCACGACCAGTTGCTCACGCTGGCGCCGGTGGCTGCCGGTGCCGCTGCGCGCCAGGGGCCGGTGGCACTGCGCGTGCTGCCGGTGCCGCCCGGCGCCGACCAGGCGTGGCTCACGCACGTCCTGCAACGCGAAGCGCTGCTGCTCGATTTGCCGCCGCCGGCACTGTTGCAGGCATGCGGCGCAGTGCCGGCCGCATGGGCGCGCCCGGCCGCCACTGCTAACACTGCCGCGCTGATCGGCTGCGAAGCGCTCGACCAGGCGCAGCGCGCGGCGAATCACCACTACTCGCCGGTGGCGCAACTGGCGCGCGGAGGTGCGGCATGAAGCTCTTCGGACCACCGCGTGCGCTGCACATCGATTTTGCGCCGCGCACCGTGCGCCGCGCCGTGTTCCGCACCCACCCGGCGGTGCTGGCGCTGGGCGCGGCCGGCGTGCTGCTGTGCGTGGGCGCAGTGCTGGGCGCCACCCGGCTGGCCGACGACCGCCGCGAGCGCGCCGAGCAACTGCGGCACGTGGAAGAACGGGCGGCGGCAATGTCGGCGCGGCCGGTGACGGTAGCCAGGGTGGACATCCCGGAAGCACAGGCCACGTTCGTCAACGGCGCCGTGCTGCAACTGAACCTGCCGTGGCGCGAACTGCAGGACGCGGTGGCGGCCGCCACGCCGCGCACCATCGCGCTTGTGGCCCTGGAACCGGACCCGCGCAAGCAGGTGCTCAAGATTACGGCCGAAGCGATGTCCAGCGACGACATGGTGGACTACGTGGCGGAACTGAAGCAGCAGGAAACCTTCAGCGCGGTCGCACTCACGCGCCACGATGTGCAGGAGGCCGATCCGCACCGGCCCTTGCGCTTCCAGCTGGAGGCCACGTGGGTAACCCGATGAAAAATACCTTCAACGCGGCCAGCTTGCAGGCGCTGGCCTTGCGCGGACAGCTGGCGCTGGCGCGTGCCGGGGCGCCGGCCTGCGTGGCGGCCGTGCTGTGCGTGGCCGGCGTGGCGGCGTGGGCGTGGCTGCTGCCGCAACGCGCGGCGCAGGCGCGGGTGATGGCGCAACCGCTGCCCACGCCCGCATCGCTGCTGGCGCAGCAGCCGGTGGCCGCGCCGCCATCGGCCAACCAGAACCTGGCCGATTTTTACGCGGTGCTGGGCGAGAAGCGTCACGCCGAGCAGCAGGTGCGCACCCTGTTCGACCTGGCTGCCAAATCGGGCCTGGCGCTGAACCAGGGCGAATACAAGTCGGCGTACGACAAGGCCAGCCGCGTGAGCACGTACCAGATCGTGTTGCCGGTCAAGGGCGGCTACCAGCCACTGTGGCAGTTCGCCATGCAGGGCTTGCGCGACATGCCGTTTGCCTCGCTCGACGAAGTGAGCTTCCGGCGCGATGCGATCGCCGAACCGGTGGTGGAAGCGCGCCTGCGCTTCACCCTGTACCTGAAGGATGGCGCGCCATGAAGCCGTACCAGATCGTGATGGGACTGGCGCTGGCCGGCGCTGCGGCGCTGGTGCTGTTTGGCGACCGCACCCCGGCCGGCGATGTCGTCGAACCGGTCGTGCGCCGGGGCGCCAGTGGCGCCGCTGCCAGTTCTGCCGCGGCCACGCGCAGCGGCGCCGACGGCAAGCCGGCCGTTGTCATCGCCCGCCTGGTGCCACGCCCGCAACTGGTGGGCGAGGCTGGCGACGCCACGTTCGGCGCGGGCGAGGGCGTGTTCCTCGGCCAGAACTGGAATCCGCCGCCCCCGGCGCCCACGGCTGCCGAACGCGCTGCGGCCAATGCGCCCCCACCACCGCCCGTGGCGCCGCCGCTGCCGTTCAATTACTTCGGCAAGGCAGTGCAGGACGGCGCCTGGGAAGTCTACCTGGCGCGCGGCGACAAGACCTACGTCGTGCGTAACAGCACCGTGATCGACGGCGCTTACCGCATCGACCGCATCGCGCCGCCGCTGCTGACCGTGACCTACCTGCCTTTGAACCAGGTACAACAGATTAATATTGGAGCAATCGACTGATGGCGCGTCATTTGAATCACCGTAGCCTGCGTGCCAAGTTGCCGCCGCTGCTGGCACTGGTGCTGGCGCTGGGCGGCTGCGCCGGCCAGCTGGCTTTCCGCGACGGTAACAACCTGGTCGCGCAAGACCAGGTCGAAGCGGGTTTGCTCAAGTACCAGGAAGCGCTGAAGGCGGAACCCGCCAACGCCGAGTACCGCGCCGCCTATGTACAGGCGCGCGACCGCGCCACCCAGCGCTACATCAAGGAAGCAGAAGACCGGCTGGCCGACGGCCAGCCGCAGTCGGCGGAGTTGGCGGAGCAGGGCTGGCGCCGCGCGCTGGCGCTCGATCCCGCCAACGAGCGTGCGCGCGCCGGCCTGCGCACGCTGGAACGCAATGCGCGCCAGGCCAAGCTGCTGGCCATCGCTGCCGAGCATGCAGCCAAAGGCGAATACGACCTGGCCAAGCAGCGCCTGAATGCGCTGCTGGCTGAAACGCCGTCGAACGAGGCCGCCCGCAAGCTGCTGCAGGATGTAACGGAAAAGAGTGCGCCGGCAGCGGCCGACACCGGATTGTCGAAGGCATACAAGCAGCCGATCACGATCGAGTTCCGCGATGCGCCGTTGAAGCAGGTGTTCGAGGTGATCTCGCGCCGCTCGAACCTGAACTTCGTGTTCGACAAGGACGTCAAGACCGACCAGCGCACTACCGTCCTGCTGCGCAACAGCACGGTGGAGGCAGCAATTTACTTCCTGCTGCTCACCAACCAGCTGGAACAGCAGGTGATGGACGCGAATACGGTGCTGATCTACCCGAACACGGCGGCCAAGCAGAAGGAATACCAGGAGATGACGGTCAAGACCTTCTACCTGGCCAATGCCGATGCCAAGCAGGTGGCCAACACGCTCAAGACCATCCTCAAAACGCGCGACGTGGTGGTCGATGAAAAACTGAATCTGCTGATCGTGCGCGACAACCCGGAAGCCATCCGCCTGGCCGAACGCGTGATCGCCACCCAGGACATGCCCGAAGCGGAAGTGATGCTGGAGGTGGAAATCCTGGAAGTGAAACGCAGCTCGCTGATGAACCTCGGTGTGCAGTGGCCTACCAGCATCGGCATCAACCCGATTGCCGATGCCGCCGGCCAGCTGACGGTGAACGAATTGCGCAACTTGAACTCGGACCGGATCCTGCTGTCCGGGATCAGCGGCGCAATCAACATCAACAAGACCGATACCGATTCCAATCTGCTGGCCAATCCGCGCATCCGCGTGCGTAACAAGCAAAAGGCGAATATCGTCATCGGCGACAAGCTGCCCGTGGTCACGCCCACGGTGTCGAGCGGCGGCGCCGGCGGCTTCGCCAGCGAGACCGTCACCTACGTCGACGTGGGCCTGAAGCTGGCGGTGGAGCCGACCATCTACCTGAACGACGAAATCGCCATCAAGGTGGAGCTTGAAGTCAGCAACCTGGTAAGCACCCTCACCACCAAGAACGGCAGCACCGCGTATCAACTCGGCACGCGCCAGGCCAGCACGACGTTGCAACTGAAGGACGGCGAGAACCAGGTGCTGGCGGGGCTGATCAACAACGAACAGCGCGGCACTGGCAACAAGATCCCGGGCGCCGGCGACCTGCCCATCCTGGGCCGCCTGTTCGGCAGCCAGCGCGACGACAACCAGAAGACCGAGATCGTCCTGTCCATCACGCCGCGTCTGATCCGCAATGTGCAGCGGCCCGAAGCCACCGCGTCGGAATTCTCGGCCGGTACCGAAGCGAGCTTCCGCCGCCGTCCCGACATGAGTGCGCGGCCCGCCGTGCAGATGCCGGCGCTGCCGGGCGCGCAGGCGCCGCGGCCCGGGGTGGGCGCGGTAATCCAGGTGGCGCCCGCGGCGCAAACGGCGCCGGTACAGCTGTCGCCAGCGCAGCCATCGGGACCGTCGCCGCAACAGCTGCAGCAACAGCAACTGCAGCAGCAACAGCAACAGCAACAGCAGCAGCGGCAACAGCCGCCGACGGAACCGCCTGCGCCGGAACCGGCGCCGCAGCCCGCGCCCGCTGCGCCGGCCGCGCCGGCGGAAGAGTCGCCCATTCCGTCGATCCCGCCACCGGTGCAGGACGTGCCGCTGTCGCGCGGACAGCCGGCGCCGCTGCCGCCGGCGCAGGGCCAGCCACGCCCGCTACAGTAATCGATGACGGTGATGAAAGCGCGCGGCTTTACCCTGATCGAATTGCTGGTGACGCTGGCCATCGTCGGCCTGCTTGGCGCGCTGGTGATTCCTACTGCCCAAGTAGTGGTGCAGCGGCGCCAGGAACAGGATTTGCGCGAGGCGCTGCAGCAGATCCGCAGCGCCATCGACGCGTATAAACTGGCGTACGACCAGGGCCGCGTCACGCGCAGCGTCACGTCCACCGGCTATCCCAAAACGCTCGAGGTGCTGGTGGAGGGCGTGCCCGATGTGCAAAACCCCAAGCAGGCCAAGATCTATTTTTTGCGCCGGGTGCCGCGCGATCCATTCAATGCCGATGCATCGCTCTCCGAGGCGCAAACCTGGGGCAAGCGCAGCTACGCCAGCGAGGCCGATGATCCGAAAGAGGGCGAGGATGTCTATGATGTGTATAGCCACAGCGAGAAGGCAGGCCTGAACGGCGTGCCTTACCGCCAATGGTGAGGACGACAATGGTAGGGTGGCCATCATGAAACGCAACAAGGGATTTACGCTGATCGAGCTGCTGGTGGTGCTGGGCATCGTCGCGCTGATGCTCACGCTGGCCGTGCCGCGTTATTTTCCCAGCGTGGACAAGTCGAAGGAGGTGGTGCTGGCCGATAACCTGCGCAATCTGCGCGGGCTGATCGACCAGTATTACGGCGACACTGGCCGCTATCCGGATTCGCTCGACCAGCTGGTGGAAAAAAAATACCTGCGCGCGCTGCCGCGCGACCCGGTCACCGACAGCGACAGCACCTGGATCATCGTCCCGCCCGAAGACAGCCTGAAAGGCAGCGTGTACGACATCAAGAGCGGGGCGCCGGGCAACGACCGTACCGGCAAGCCTTACGCCGACTGGTGATGCGCAGTCCCCCTGTACGTCGCACCGGCGGCTTCACGTACCTGAGCGTGATCATCGTGGTGGCGATCATCGGGCTGGTGGCCTCCGCCTCGCTCAAGCTGGGCGCCACCATCCAGCGCAGCCGCGCCGAGCAGCAACTGCTGCTGATCGGGGCTGCCTTCAGCGATGCGCTGCAAAGCTATGCGGATGCCACCCCGGCCGGCCAGCTGCCGCAACCGCCGTCGCTCAAGGATTTGCTGCGCGATCCGCGCTTTCCCACGCCGCGCCGGCACCTGCGCAAAATTTTCGTGGACCCGATGACCGGCAAGGCTGAATGGGGCGTCGCCTACCTGAGCGGCAAGACGGGCGTGGTGGCGGTGTACAGCCTGTCGGACGCGAAGCCGGTCAAGATCGGCAATTTTCCGGCGCGCTTCCAGGCCTTGGCCGGCAAGCAGAAAATTTCGGAATGGCGATTCGTGGCGGCCGGCCCGGGCAACCAGGGCGTGCCGCCCGGGGTGCCGGCAGCACCGGCCGCACCACTGTCGCCGGGTACTGTCCCGGCGCCGCAGCCGGAACCGGTGCCCGAGGTGCAGCCGGCGCAACCGCCGGCGGAGGCGCCGGCCGAGCCGGAGCCGGTACCTGAACCCGAACCCGCAGCGCCGCCCGAGGAAGGCAAGGAGGCGGCGGGAACTTGGTGACTCAGCGCGCCATGCGCTTGAAGTCGCGCGGGCGGAAGCCCAGTACCAGCAGCGCGCCGAAGTACACCACGCAGCACCCGCCGATCACCGTCAGCAGTGCGCCCAGGCGCAGCAGGGGCTGGCCCTGCAGGGCCAGCCAGTTGACGTGGCTGGAGCTGAACCAGGCCGTGGCCCCCATCAGCGCACACGCGATCACCAGCTTGACGAAGAACAGCGGCCAGCCTGGCTTGGGGCGGTAGATGTCGCGCTTGCGCAGGCCGGCGTACAGGAAGCTGGCATTCACGCACGCGCCCAGGCTGATCGACAGCGCCAGGCCGGCCACGGCCAGGAGCGGCACGAAGATCATGTTCATGACCTGGGTGGCGACCAGCACGCCGATGGCGATGCGTACCGGGGTACGGATGTCCTGCTGCGCATAAAAGGCCGGCGCCAGGGTTTTGACCAGGATGATGCCGAGCAGGCCCACGCTATAGGCGATCAGCGGTTCGGACGAGGCCTGCGTGGCGGCGGCAGTAAAGGCGCCGTTCTGGAACAGGGTGGCGATCAGCGGCTCGGCTAGCGTGGCCAGGCCCACGGCGGCCGGCATCGCCAGCAGGAAGGTCAGACGCAGGCCCCAGTCGAGCAGCGCCGAGTATTCTTCGCGGTCCCCGCTGCTGTTGGCTTTCGACAGGCTGGGCAGCAGGATGGTGCCCAGCGCCACGCCCAGCAGCGCGGTGGGGAACTCCATCAGGCGGTCGGCATAGGTGAGGAAAGAGATGCTGCCTTCGGCCAGGCGCGAGGCGATGCCGGTGTTGATCAACAGGCTGATCTGGGCAGCGGAGACGGCAAACACGGCCGGACCCATCTTTTTCAGCACGCGGCGCACGCCGGCGTCGCGCAGGCCGATGGCGGGATTCCACGACAGACGGGGCAGCATGCCGATTTTTATCAGGGCCGGGATCTGGATTGCCACTTGCAGCACGCCGCCCACGAACACGGCGATTGCCATCGCGTAGATCGGCTGCTCGAGGTGTTGTTGTAAAAACAGCGATGCCAGGATCGAGACGATGTTCAGCAGCACCGGCGTAAACGCCGGAATCTTGAACTGGCTCCAGGTATTGAGGATGCCGCCGGCCAACGCCACGAAGGCCATGAAGGAAATGTAGGGGAACATCAGGCGCGTCATCCACACGCCGGCGTCGAACGATTCGGGGGCGAGGCCGCCACCGACCGCCAGCAGCAGCGCGGGCGCGGCAACGATGCCGATCACGGTGACCACCAGCGTGGCCCACACCAGCGTGGTGCCCACGTGGTCGGCCAGCGAGCGGGTTTCTTCCAGCGTTTTCTTGTTCTTGTATTCGGATAGAATCGGCACGAACGCCTGCGAGAACGCGCCTTCGGCAAACAGCCGGCGCAGCAGGTTGGGCAGGCGGAACGCGATGTTGTAGGCATCGGTCATGCCGCCGGCGCCAAAGGCGCGGGCAATTAAAATTTCACGCAATAAGCCGGTGATACGGGACAGCATGGTCATGCTGGAGATGGCGGCGAGGGTTCTGAGCAAGTTCATGGGGCATGATTATAGTTGCTCCGGGCGGAAAAGATCGCTATAATCGCTGGCTGTACAGAATTCTG
>Ga0308164_10000358_pt1 | contig 87716 bp, 79 predicted proteins | sample PhyTR2_FD_201031 | JGI IMG/M metagenome (GOLD analysis project Ga0308164, IMG submission 201031) | Phyllosphere microbial communities from UC Gill Tract Community Farm, Albany, California, United States - DLSLT.R2 | ecosystem: Host-associated > Plants > Phyllosphere > Unclassified | place: USA... | reverse complement strand
TGCGTGACATCGGCGGCCTGATCGTCATCGACTTCATCGACATGACGCCGGCCAAGAACCAGCGCGCCGTGGAAGAGAAAGTCCGCGAAAGCCTGGAAGCCGACCGTGCCCGCGTGCAGATCGGTCGTATTTCGCGCTTCGGCCTGCTGGAAATGTCCCGTCAGCGCCTGCGTCCATCGCTGGGCGAAAGCAGCGGTATCGTCTGCCCTCGCTGCAACGGCACCGGCATTATCCGTGATGTTGAATCGCTGTCGCTGGCCATCCTGCGCCTGATCGAAGAAGAAGCCCTGAAAGACCGTACTGCCGAAGTGCGCGCTCAGGTGCCGATTCCGGTCGCGGCCTTCCTGCTCAACGAAAAACGCAACTCGATCACCAAGATCGAACTGCGCACCCGTGCCCGCATCATCATTCTGCCGAACGATCAGCTGGAAACTCCGCACTTCGAAGTTCAGCGCCTGCGTGATGACAGCCCTGAAGCGCACAGCAGCCAGACCAGCTACGAAATTGCTGCTGCCGCTGCCGAAGTGGAAGAAATTGCACCACTGGCCGCCGCAACCCGCACCCTGGTTCGTCAGGAAGCAGCCGTCAAGACTGCCCCGGCCCGTGCCAATGCGCCGGTCCCGGTAGAAGCCGCTGCCCCTGCGCCAACGCCTGCACCGGCACCCGTCGCTCACGAGCCAAGCCTGTTCAAGGGTCTGGTGAAATCCCTGGTCAGCCTGTTCGCGACCAAGGAAGAGCCTGTCGCTCCGGTCGTGGTCGAGAAGCCAGTTGCAGAACAGCGTCCAGCCCGCAACGAGGAACGCCGCAACGGTCGCCAGCAGAGCCGTGGCCGCAACAATCGCCGCGACGAAGAGCGCAAGCCTCGTGAAGAACGCGCCCCGCGCGAAGAACGTGCAGAGCGCGCACCGCGTGAAGAGCGTGCTCCACGTGAGGAACGTGCACCTCGTGAAGAGCGCACCGTTCGCGAACCGCGTGAAGCCCGCGAGGAATCGGCTCCGCGCGAAGAGCGTCCAGCCCGTACCACCCGCGAGCGCAAGCCACGTGAAGCGCGCGAAGATCGCCCGGTTCGCGAACTGCGCGAGCCTCTGGATGCAGCCCCGGCAGTGAACCTCGCTCGCGAGGAGCGTCCTGAACGCGCGCCACGCGAAGAGCGCCAGCCGCGCGCACCTCGTGAAGAACGTCAACCACGCGCCGAACAGGCCGCGGCTGCCGTGAGCGAAGAAGAGGAAGTGCTGCTCAACGAAGAGCAGACACATGACGAGAACCAGGAAGGCAACGACGGTAGCGAAGGCGACCGCCCTCGCCGCCGCTCGCGTGGCCAGCGTCGTCGCAGCAATCGTCGTGAGCGCCAGCGCGATGCCAATGGCAACGTGATCGAAGGCTCCGAAGAGAACGGCAACGAAGAAGAAGGCAGCGCCACCGACCTGTCGGCGGGTCTGGGCTTCACCGCCGCAGCTTCCGCTGCCAGCAGCGTGATCAGCGCGCCTGCCGAAGCCGACGCGCATCAGCAGGCCGAACGTGCCAACAGCAACGCAGCCGCTGCAGACGCCGAGCCTGTGCATCAGGAAACTGCTGCCGAAGCGCCTGTGACTGAAACGCCAGTAGCTGAAACGTCAGCAACCGAAGCACCGGTTGCCGAAAAAGCACCGACCGTTGCCGAGACGACTGTCGAAGCACCTGCCGTTGAAGCCCCTGTGGCAGACGATGCTCCTGTAGCACAGCCTGCTCCAGAGGTTGAAGTTCAGCCGGCAGCGGTCGAAGCACCTGCGATTGCGGCACAGTCCGAACTGTTCGAAGCACCTCACGCAGAACGCGTAGTGCCGTTCAAGCCGACGCCAGAGCCAGCACCACAGGCGCCGGTCGAAGCAGCGGCTCATGAGGAAGTGCCAGCCACTGAATCATCCGAACTGCCAACGCCTGCGCCTGCTGCTGTTGTCGAGCCGGTAGCGCTGAAAGAAGAGCCTGCTCCTTACGTCGCGCCTCAGCCGGTCGTTGAAGAACAGGCACCTGCCCCACAAGAGCAGGCACCTGCGGCTGAAGAAGCAGCGCCTGCACCAGTGGTCAGCAGCACGGGCCGCGCACCGAACGATCCTCGTGAAGTTCGTCGTCGCAAGCGTGAAGAAGAAGCACGTCGTCAACAGGAAGCCGCTGCTGCCAGCGCTCCAGTCGTCGAAGCAGCGCCTGCTGCCACTGAAGCAGAATCGGCCCAGCCTTCACCGGCAGCCGAGGAAAAGACCGAAGAAACGGCAACTGAGCAACCAGCAGTTAAACCGTAACATGAAGCCGAGAAAGAAAACGAGCATAAACCCCTCGTCTAACCCCGGCCCATGAAAAAGCCCCGCCTGTGCAAACAGGCGGGGCTTTTTCATGTCCGTTGGTTGAGGATTGCACCGCGTTCATCTTCAATACGCGGCGCTTGATCTGATCTCTTCGCGAGCGAGCCCCCGCAAGAGCCCCTTTCCAGGCTATCAGTAGAGGTTCGGCTCCATCTCCAGCTCGATACCGAAACGTTCGGCGATATCGGTCTGGATACGGCGCGCCAGACTTAGCAACTGCAAGCCACTGGCCTGCCCATAGTTGACCAGCACCAGCGACTGCAGCTTGTGCACGCCAGCATCACCATCGCGATACCCCTTCCAGCCCGCTTGCTCGATCAGCCACCCGGCGGCCAGCTTCACCCGGCCATCGTCCTGCGGGTAGCCGACGACGCCTGGGTGCTGCTGTTTGATCGTTGCGTACAATTCGGCAGCGATTATCGGGTTTTTGAAGAAACTGCCGGCATTGCCCAGCACCGCTGGGTCAGGCAGCTTTTCACTGCGAATGGCGCAGATCGCACGGCTGACATCGAACGGCGTCGGCTGATCGATACCCTGCTCGTCGAGACGCTGACGAACCGGGCCATATTCGAGGTGCAGGCGAGCGACGCGACTGAGCTTGAAACGTACACGCAGGATCAACCAGCGCGCGACCTGATGCTTGAACACGCTGTCGCGGTAGCCGAACGCACAATCCTGCAGAGAAAACTCGTGCAATTCGCCCGTCTCACGATCCAGCGCCGTCAGGCTATGGAAAACATCCTTGATCTCGACGCCATAAGCGCCGATGTTCTGCATGGGTGCCGCGCCAACGGTGCCTGGAATCAGACTGAGGTTTTCCAACCCCGCCAGCCCCAGCTCCAGACAGGACTGCACGAACGGATGCCAGGGCTCGCCGGCCTCTGCCTCGACAATCGACTCGAGACAGTCCTCGTGCACGATGCGAATGCCGCGGCTGGCCATGCGCACCACCAGTGACTGCACGTCAGCGCTGAGCAGCAGGTTGCTGCCACCGCCAATCACCAGCAGTGGCACATCGTGCTTGGCCGAATAGGCCAGCGCCTCGCGAACGTCATCATCGCTATGCGCTTCGGCAAATAACCGGGCTTGCACATCAACACCGAACGTATTGAACGGCTTGAGGGAAATCGCGGACTGCACCTGCAAGGTCATACCCTCGCCTTCCCGAACCACTGGACGAAGCGCATCAACCCTCCAGCAAGCGCCTTACGCGCTCCAGGTCTTCAGGCGTATCGACGCCACCAGGTGGCGCCTCAAGGGCATCGGCAACGTGAATCCGCACGCCATTCCACAGCGCACGCAATTGTTCCAGGCTTTCGGTGTTTTCCAGCCAGCACGGCCCCCAACTGACGAAGTCATGCAGGAAGCCCGCACGGTAGGCGTAGATACCGATGTGCCGACGATAAGGCACGCCGGCAGGCAACTGGTCGCGGTTTGCTGCGAGCGCATCGCGCGCCCACGGCAAGGGAGCCCGGCTGAACGTCAGCGCCAGGCCGTTGATGTCCGTAGCTACCTTGACGATGTTGGGGTTGAACAACGCGGCCACGTCGTCGATAGGCTCGGCCAGCGTAGACATGCCGGCTTCGGGATGGGCGGCCAGATTGGACGCCACCTGGTCGATCACCGCTGGCGGGATCATCGGCTCGTCACCCTGCACATTGACGACAATCGCGTCAGCCGCCAGGCCAAGTTGCGCGGCCACCTCGGCCAGACGATCGGTGCCGGAGTTGTGATCGTCGCGCGTCAGCAGCACTTCGGCACCAAAAGCCTGACAGGCTTCGACAATGCGTGCATCGTCGGTGGCAATCACCACACGCTCGGCGCTGCTCTTGCACGCCTGCTCCCAGACCAGCTGAACCATGGGTTTGCCGGCAATGGTTTTCAGCGGCTTGCCCGGAAAGCGGCTGGAGCCGTAGCGCGCGGGAATGACAACGGTAAACGCTGCGGTCATTTTTCCAGCCGCTCGTCGGTGCTCAGGGTGCGAGCTTCGCTTTCGAGCATCACCGGGATGCCGTCGCGCACCGGATAGGCAAGACCTGCGCCCTTGCTGATCAGCTCGGTCTTGTCGGCGCTGAGCTTCAATGGTCCCTTGCAGACGGGGCAAGCGAGGATATCGAGTAGTTTGGTGTCCATAGGAGATCCTGAAGCAATCATGGAGAAAGACGTAGCAGTTGCTGGTCGAACCAACCGACGAAGGCATCGGAAGGTAGTGCATCCACTGCCAGATACCACCAGTCATCAGCGGCAAAGGCACGGCATTTAACCGCATCCTTCTCGGTCATGACCAAGGGCAGCGCGGGGGTAAATGTCAGCGCCTCGGCACTGTAGACAGCATGGTCGGCGAATGCGTGAGTCACCGGCCGCCAGTGTAATCCTTCGAGGGTATTGAAGAAACGTTGGGGATTGCCGATTCCTGCGACCGCATGCAGCGCCTGACCGGCCGGGAAATAATCCACCGGCTGACGTTCGCCACTGCGCAGATTGATCAGCGCCGAAGGCTTGAGCCTGAAGGCGTAGCCATCGTCCCTGTCAGCCGTCGCACCGTTATAAAGCAGGGCGTCGACACTGCTCAGCCGCTCGACCGGTTCGCGTAAAGGCCCGGCAGGCAGACAACGGCGATTGCCCAGGCCACGGGCGGCATCGATCAGCACCAGTTCCAGGTCGCGGGCCAGACGGTAATGCTGCAAGCCGTCGTCGGAAAGAATCAGGTCCAGTGGTTGGGCAGCGAGCAAGGCCTGTACGGCGCGACTGCGATCCGGATCGATCATCAGCGGCACGCCGCAGCGCTGCACGATGAGCAGGGGCTCGTCCCCTGCCTCGCTGGCACTTTGTTCAGGCAGGACGCGCCACGGCAGGCTTGGCGGCGTGGCGCCGTAACCGCGGCTGACCACACCGACACGCAGGCCGCGACGGCGGCAGTGCTCGATCATCCAGAGAATCAACGGCGTCTTGCCAGTGCCACCGACGGTGATATTACCCACCACGATGACCGGCACCGGCGCGCGATAGATATCACCCTCGCCCGCCAGAAACCGTGCCCGTTTGCGCTCTACGACACGCCGGTAAAGACCTTCGAGCGGGCGCAATAGCGCCAGCGCAGGGTGGCCCTTGTACCAGGCATCGAGCAAACGGTCAGTGAATGCCATCAGTTAGCCGGTGTGGCCTCGACAGTGGTCATGCGCAAATGACTGAAGCCCAGCTTGCCTGCCGCATCCATGGCCGTGATGACCGACTGGTGCGGGGTCTTGCCGTCGGCGCTGATCGACAGCGGCAGGCTGGTATCGCCCCCCGACTCGCGCTGCAGCGCCTCGATCAGCGTCGCCAGATCGTTTTTCGGCAACAACTGATTGTTCAGCGAGAAAATCCCGTCGGCGTTGATGGCAATGTCCAGCTGTTTGGCGCTGGCGTCCACGTCCGGCGTTCCGGTAACGGCCTGTGGCAGATCGACCCGCAACTGGGTTTCGCGAGTGAAGGTGGTCGTCACAATGAAGAACAGCAGCAGGATGAACACCACGTCAATCAGAGAGACCAGATTGATGTCGATGTTTTCCCGGGGTCTGCGACGGCGAAATTTCACTTCTTCTTGCCCCCGCCCGCTCTGGCCAGCGACTTGAGATCAATCTTGGCGTCGATCAGATCGACATCGCGGTCGCCCTGCACCACTTCAACCAGACGAATGGCCTGTTGTTCCATGCCGACCACCAACTCATCGACGCGGCTCTGCAGGAAGCGATGAAAGAAAATCGCCGGGATCGCGACGATAAGACCCGACGCCGTACAGATCAGCGCCTTGGAAATACCACCTGCCAGCACGCCGGCGTTGGCGGTGGCCCCGGAACTGTTGAACGAGCCGAAGATATCGATCATGCCCAGCACGGTGCCCAGCAAACCAAGCAGCGGCGCCATGGCAGCGATCGAGCCCAGTGCGCTGAGGTAGCGCTCCAGCTCATGAATGACCCGGGCAGCGGCTTCTTCGATGCACTCCTTCATGATCTCGCGACCATGCCTGGAATTGGCCAGACCTGCGGCAAGGATTTCGCCCAGCGGCGAGTCAGCGCGCAGCTGCTTGAGTTTTTCGCCGTCCAGCTTCTTTTCCTGAATCCACTGCCAGACCTGCCCGAGCAGGTGCGGTGGCGTGATACGGCTGGCACGCAACGTCCACAGGCGCTCGATGATGATGCCGGCGGCGGCGATGGAGCTCAGAATAATCGGCAGCATCATCCAGCCGCCAGATTTGACCAGTTCCCACACAGTGATCACTCCCTCGAAAAATTGGCGCCACTCTACCATAGGGTCGCCAAGTGCCGAACGCCGAGATCGATATCCATTCACTCAATCACGCCAGAAGCGCCGTTGCGCACGCTCGGCCTGCGGCGCTCCGAACGTACCCAGTTGCAGACGCACAGCGCCCAGCTCGGCACTGTCGTAACTGGCGATGCCCAAGCCTCGATAGCGCGCCATGACCAACGGGTGTGGGTGACCGAACGCATTGTTGCGACCACGGGAAATCAGCACGCCGACCGGTGCGACGGCGCGAAGAAACGCTTTGGACGATGAGGTCCGGCTGCCGTGATGCGGCGACTGCAACCAGTGGGCACGCAGGTCGAACCCGCTGTCGATTGCCGCGCGCTCGGCGCTCACGTCGACATCGCCCGCCAGCAGCAGACGCTCGCCCCCGGCGTCGACGCTGAGGATGCAGGAGGCGGGGTTGCCGTCAGGCCCCTGCTCCCAGCGCCACGTGGAAAACACCACGCCATCCCACTCCCAGCGTGCACCGCTCTCGCACAATCGGGCGTCGAGTTGCGGGGCGAGTCTGGCCAGCTCGCCACCCAGCACCCGGCTCACCGGAAAGGCCTGATGAACCGCCGCCGCACCGCCGGCATGGTCTGCGTCGGAATGGCTGATCAACATCAGGTCAAGATGGCGGACGCCTGCCTTGCGCATGGCGGGCACGACCACGCGCTGACCGATATCGAACTCACCGAAACGCGGACCTGCGTCATACAGGAGGGTGTGATTGCGAGTGCGCAGGAGAATCGCCAGGCCCTGCCCCACATCCAGTTGCAACACGTCTACCTGGCCTTCAGGCACTGATTCGAGCGGCGGAAAAACGCACAGCAACAGCAACGGCCAGCCCAGCGGACGCATGGGCACGCCCTTGGGCAGCAACAAGAGTAACGCCCCGAGCAAACTCAACCACCATGCCCAGATTGGCACCGCACTGGGCAGCCAGGCCGGCAATGCTGCAGCCACCGCGTCGAGGAACACGAACAGCCACTGCAGCGCCCCGCCCGCCAGCCATAGCAGACCTTCCCCGACTACAGGGACTGGCAGCAACAGCGTTCCGAGCAATGCCGGAGGCAGGACGATCACGCTGACCCAAGGCACGGCAAGCAGGTTGGCAAACGGCCCACTGAGGCTGATCGGCAGGTTCAGTGCCAGCAGAATCGGCAACAAGCCAACGGCGATCAGCCATTGCGCCCGTGTCCAGCTTTGCCACCAGCGCCAGGCGCCGAGACGCCCACTGAAAATCAGGATCAGAATGCCGACCGCCGCGAAGGACAGCCAGAAACCCGGCTGCAGCGTCACCAGCGGCTCGAAGATCAGCACCGCGTTAAAGGACAGCAACAAGGGCCAGACCACGCCCAGATGGCGAAAACGCAAGCGCCACAGCAGCACCATCGCGACCATCACACAGGCGCGCCGGACTGGCACCTCGAAACCGGCCAGCAGTCCGTAGCCCAGTGCAGCGCTGAACGCCAGCGCACACGCCCACGGCAGCCAGGGCAAAAAGCGTGGCCACAGCCCCCAGCGCGCCAAGCCTGCGACCAAAGCGTAAATCACCCCGGCCAGCAAACCGATGTGCTGGCCGGAAATGACCAGCAAATGCACAGTGCCGGTATCCTGCAACACCTGCCAGTCGGTGCTCGATAGCCCTGAGCCATCGCCCAGCACCAGCGCTGCCAGACCGCCCTCCCGGCCCTGCGCATCGACCGCCAGCAGGCGCTGACGAAGGGCATCGCGCCAGGCGGCACGCGCGGGTGCCAATAGCTGACCATCCACCACCGTGCCGGTCGCACCGATGCGCTGCGCCAGCAGCCAGGCCTCATAGTCGAAAGCATCGGGATTGACCAGCCCGGCCGGCCGCTTGAGTTTGACCGCCATGCGCCAGCGCTCCCCACTATTAACGGGCTGGCCGCCATACCAGGCCACCCGGATTCGCGCGGGCAGTTTGGCACGTCGTGACCAGGCGCCTTCCAGTTCGAAACGCACCACACCTTCGGCGACACTCGGCAAACCGACCACCTTGCCCTGTACCCACAGCGTCTGACCATCGAGACGCGGCGCCAACCGGTCACTCAGCGCCCACTGCGCCGACACGCAGGCCCAGGTGAAGCCGAGCAGGAACAGCGCCAGTGGATAGGTGCGAAACGGCAGCAGCATCAACGCCAGTATCGGCATCAGCAGCAATAGCCAGATCGGCGGCAGCGCCGGTAGAAAACGCAGGGCAAGCAGCCCGAGCGCGAGCGCGATCATCCCTGTGCGCATGACGGTTCCTTGCAGCGGAAAGCCTCAAGAATCAGCGCACTGGGGAAATGTCGGAAGAGGTGGTGTGTTGCAGAATCTGAACGGCCGGTGCCGGCCAGCGTTCGACCCGCCAGCCTGGCGGGTCGAAGCCAATATGTTACTGACGCATACCGCGACCGCTCACCAGCAACCTGGCGCAGCCGATATACAGCACGATGGTCGCCACGATCATGAACGCCAGGGCGATGCTGATCTTGATGTCGGAGACGCCCAGAATGCCGTAACGGAAGGCATTGACCATGTGGAGGACCGGGTTGGCCAGCGACACGGTCTGCCAGAACGGCGGCAACAGGTTGATCGAGTAGAACACGCCGCCCAGGTAGGTCAGCGGGGTGAGCACGAACGTCGGGATGATCGAGATATCGTCGAAGTTACGCGCAAACACTGCGTTGATGAAACCCAGCAACGAGAAGATCGTCGCCGTCAGCACGACCACGATGATGGTCACGCCCAAGTGGTGCACTTGCAGGTCGGTGAAAAACATCGACAGCATGGTGACGATGAAACCGACCATCAGCCCACGCAACACACCGCCCAGGGTGTAGCCGACCAGAATGGTGTGCGGCGAGACTGGCGACACCATCAGCTCTTCGATGGAGTGCTGAAACTTGGCACCGAAGAAGCTCGACACCACGTTGCCGTAGGAGTTGGTGATCACCGACATCATGATCAGGCCCGGCACGATGTACTGCATGTAGGTAAAGCCGCCCATGTCACCGATCTGGCGACCGATCAGGTTACCGAAGATGACGAAGTACAGAACCATGGTGATGGCTGGCGGCAGCAGGGTCTGCGGCCAGATCCGCATGAAGCGGTGCACTTCACGGTAGACGATGGTTTTCAGGGCAATCAGGTTGGGGCGCAACTCGCCGTTGGGTACGGTCATACCGCCACCTTCGCGAGGTTTTTTTCCACCAGGGACACAAACAACTCCTCAAGGCGATTGGATTTGTTACGCAGGCTCAAGACTTCGATATTCTGGAAGGCCAATTGGCTGAACAACGCAGTGATGCCGACGTTCTTGTCGACCTGCACTTCCAGCGTGTGACTGTCGAGCAGGCGGCAAGGGAAACCGGGCAATTGTGGCGCGGTCTGCCAGGACGCCTTGAGATCGAGCACGAACGTCTCGACGGTCAACGTGCTGAGCAGCTGCTTCATGCCGGTGTTCTGCACGATCACCCCGTGGTCGATGATGCCGATGTTGCGACACAGCTGTTCGGCTTCTTCCAGGTAGTGCGTGGTGAGGATGATGGTGATGCCTTTGCTGTTCAGCTCGGTCAGAAAGGTCCACATCGAACGGCGCAACTCGATGTCCACGCCTGCGGTGGGTTCGTCGAGGATCAGCAGGCGCGGCTCGTGAATCAGCGCACGGGCGATCATCAGACGCCGCTTCATGCCGCCGGACAGCGAACGAGAAGGCACATCGCGCTTTTCCCAAAGCCCCAGCTGCGTCAGGTACTGCTCGGCGCGCTCTTTGGCGATTTTCGCCGGGATGCCGTAGTAGCCCGCCTGAGTGACGACGATGTCCAGGGTCTTCTCGAACTGGTTGAAGTTGAACTCCTGCGGCACGACACCGATGCAACGCTTGAGCGCAGCGGGCTCGCGATCCAGGTCGTGGCCAAAGATATTCACCGTACCGCTGGTCTTGTTGACCAGCGTCGAGATGATGCCGATGGTGGTGGATTTGCCAGCGCCGTTGGGGCCCAGCAAGGCGAAGAAATCACCTTCGGCGACGTCCAGATCGATGCCATTCAAGGCCTGGAAACCGTTGCCGTAGGTTTTGGTTAACTGCCGAATGGACAGAGCGGAAGACATATCGGGAAAGGTACTCATCAGAAAAAGGAATTGAAGATGACTGTCACCAGCCGCCTGCCGTGACGACCCAGCCGCGCAATGGTGCTCGGCTGCGCCGTTCAAGTACAGACACATCTGTTAATAGTAAATATCGAGCACCGGACATGCACCCGATCAGCCCTTTCTCCTGCTCACATCACATGCTCAGGTCAAAGGGGTCATGACCGCCTTGCGATAAGCCGGGCGCATCTTGAGACGCTCATACCAGGCTTGGAGGTGAGGCAGCGGCGGACGTTCAATCGGCATTTCAAACCAGCCGTAGGCGAAGCATCCCAAGGGAATATCGCCCATACCGAACGCATTGCCAGACAGATAGGGCAGTCGCGACAGCGCCTCGTCGGCCACCAGCAGCAGGCTGTGCAGCGTCTTGATGCCTTGCTCGATGGCCGGCCAGTCCTGTTTCTCGGCCGGCGTGCGTACTACGCCCCAGAACACCGGGCTAAACGGCGCGGCGATGGTCGAGGTGGTCCAGTCCATCCACTTGTCTGCATTGGCGCGGGCCTTCAGATCTGCGGGGTATAAATCAGAATCGGGGGCATGGCGGGCGGCCAGATAGCGCACGATGGCGTTGGACTCCCACATCACGAAGTCGCCGTCTTCGATCATCGGAATCCGGCCGTTAGGGTTTTTCGCGCGATAGGCCGCGTCGTTGACCAGGCCGAATGCACCACCGGCGTCCTGCGTCTCGTAGGGCACGCCCACTTCCTCGGCAATCCAGAGTGCCTTGCGCACATTACTGGAATTCTTCCGCCCCCAGATCTTGAGCATTGCGTTCCCCTCGCAGTCGCTGATAAATAAAGGCTCACAGTCTACCCCGAAGCGGCGGCAACTTACTCGTCAACCAGGGGTCACTATCGATGTCGCCCCACAACTGCCTGGCGACCAGTTCTTGAACGCTGCCACGGCGGCGGTCATCACGGAGGAATACTTATGCTGTTGTTGTGGATTGTTGTGCTGGTCGTCGGCATTGCCTGGCTGGCTCATCGGCGAACCGCCCCGCTCCCGGCCCTTGGCGTGGTAGCTGTCTACCTGCTGGCCATGGGTATTTTCAGTCACGCGCCAGGATGGCTGCTGACGGTGTTCTGGTTGCTCTGGCTGGCAGTGTTCATACCGGTAATGCTGCCCGATCTGCGCCGCAAGCATTTCACTGCGCCGATGTTCAGCTGGTTTCAAAAAGTCCTGCCACCGATGTCGCAAACCGAGCGTGATGCGATCGATGCCGGCACGGTCTGGTGGGATGGCGAGCTGTTCAGCGGTCGCCCGGACTGGGACAAGCTGCTGTCCTACCCGAAAGTCCAGCTGACCGAAGAGGAACAGGCCTTTATCGACGGGCCGACCGAAGAACTCTGCGCGATGGTCAGCGACTGGGAAATCGGCCAGGCCATGGACCTGCCGCCTGAAGCCTGGGCGCACATGAAAGCGCACGGCTTCTTCGCGCTGATCATCCCCAAGGAGTTCGGTGGCAAGGGCTTCTCTGCCTATGCCCACTCTCAAGTGGCCATGAAGCTGGCCACCCGCAGCGGCGACCTGGCCTCCACGGTGATGGTGCCCAACTCCCTCGGCCCGGCTGAACTACTGCTGCACTACGGCACCGACGAGCAACGCAATCATTACCTGCCACGTCTGGCACGCGGTGAAGACATTCCCTGCTTCGCGCTGACCGGTCCGCTGGCCGGTTCCGATGCAGGTGCGATGACCGACACCGGGATCATCTGCAAAGGCCAGTGGCAGGGTGAAGAAGTCATCGGCCTGCGCCTGACCTGGGAAAAACGCTACATCACCCTCGGCCCGGTCGCCACTCTGCTCGGCCTGGCCTTCAAGGCCCACGACCCTGAGCACCTGCTCGGCGAAAAAGAAGATCTGGGCATCAGCCTCGCGCTGATTCCGACCGAGACGCCCGGCGTGGAAATCGGCCGCCGTCACCTGCCTCTGGGCGCGGCGTTCATGAACGGCCCCAACTCGGGCAAGGACGTTTTCATCCCGCTGAGCTACCTGATCGGTGGTCAACCGATGCTGGGCAAGGGCTGGATGATGCTGATGAACTGCCTGTCGGTGGGTCGTTCGATCTCGCTGCCGGCCGTCGGCACCGGCGCTGCAAAGTACACCAGCCTGGTCACCGGCCAGTACGCGAAGGTGCGTGAGCAATTCAATGTGCCTATCTCCGCATTCGAAGGCATCCAGGAAGCGTTGGCGCGTATCGGCGGCAACGCCTGGCTGATGGACAGTGCGCGCATGCTGACGGCCAATGCGGTCGACCTGGGCGAGAAGCCATCGGTGCTCTCGGCGATCCTCAAGTACCACCTGACCGAGCGTGGCCGCGAGTGTATCGGTCACGCAATGGACGTGCATGGCGGCAAGGGCATCATCATGGGCCCGAACAATTACCTGGGTCGCAACTGGCAAGGCGCGCCGATCTTCATCACTGTCGAGGGCGCCAACATCCTTTCGCGCAACCTGATGATCTTCGGCCAGGGCGCGATTCGCTGCCATCCGTTCGTGCTCAAGGAAATGGCCCTGGCCGGGCGTGAGGACAAGCAGCAAGCGCTGATCGAGTTTGACAGCCTGTTGCTCAAACACATCGGCTTTGCGGTGAGCAATGCCGCCAGCACCTTCATCCTCAACCTGGGCTTCGGTCATTTCGAAAGAGCGCCGGGCAACGGCCTCAGCCAGGGCTACTTCCGCGCGCTTAACCGTCAGGCAGCCGCGTTCGCAATGCTCGCTGACTTAAGCATGATGCTGCTGGGTGGCGAACTGAAACGCCGCGAACGCCTGTCGGCGCGCCTGGGTGACGTGCTCAGCCATATGTACCTGGCCTCGGCGGCGCTCAAGCGTTATCACGACCTCGGATCACCGGACCACATGAGCCCGTTGTTCCGTTGGGCCATGGAAGAAAGCCTGGGGCATTCGGAACGTGCGATGGACGAGATCCTCAGCAACTTCCCCAACCGCATACTGGGCGGGGTGCTGCGTGCCGTAGTGTTCCCGTTCGGTCGCCGGCACAAGGGGCCGTCGGACAGACTGGATGCCGAAGTTGCTCAGGTACTGGGCCGCGCCAAGGGCGATCCGACGCTGGAAGAGCTGCTGGCAGGCTGCTATCGCCCGCAATCGGCAGACGATCCGGTCGGCGCGCTGCAACAAGCCATCGATCTGCTCAGCGCTGCGTATCCGCTGCACAAGAAGCTGCAAGTGGCCGTCAAGAGTGGTCAGGTCAAGCCGGACGCCGGCGAGCCGGTCATTGACGCCGCGCTGCGCATCGGTGTTTTGCAGGCCGACGAAGCGCAGACCCTGCGTACCGCTGAGGCAGCGCGCCGCAAGGTGATCGATGTGGATGATTTCGACAAGGAAGAACTGACCCTGGCAGCCGGCAAGATTCGCTGATAGTCAGGTCGCACCACACAGCAGGCGCGTAGAGCTTTATACTCTCGCGCCTGTTTTTGCATTTGAGGATTACCCAATGGCCGACGCCACTCTCGATCACCAACTTGGCCTGCTGGCACACCTGCGCAGCATTCTGGTCGCGCTGGGCGAGGCCGAGCAGGTTCCGGAAGAAAGCCACGCGCTGTTCATGGAGCGTTTCGACGAACTGGTCGAGCTGCTGCCGCAGGATCCCATCGAAAGCCAGTACCTGGGTCAGGACATCCTCTGTCAGGTCATCCAGCGCTACCCGCAAATCGCGCACCTGGTACCGCGCGACCTGCTGTGGTTCTTCGCCGGTGACTGCCTGCATTTCATGCCGGATGATGAAATCGAGCTGTATCAGGCGCTGGAAGAACGCCGTTACGAAGCCGAGCAGAACGAAGAACCGTTCGACTGGAATCAGGAGAAACAGCTGCTGAGCATGTCGACACAGGGCAGCAAGCACTGAGCATCCCTGGCTCCAAGCCTGCTCCGGAGGTCATTCCGGGCAGGTGGCCTGTCACACCGCGTCAATGCGCTATCCAGCGTAACCCATCGACTTAAACGATCATCAAGTCCCGGCATTCGAATAAATTTATCGAATAAACAGGTATACCATGACACCTCGTATCACCTGATAAGGAGTGCCCTCTCTCCCATGACTCAATTTCGTAAAGTCCTGTCCATTCAAGCGGGTCAACCAGCGTCCGATGGCGCGGGCGTCAAACTGACGCGTGTCTTCGGCGGGCGTGGCGTGGAGCAGTTCGATCCGTTTCTGATGCTGGACGAGTTCGGATCGGACAAGCCGGATGACTACATCGCCGGCTTTCCACCTCACCCGCACCGGGGCTTCGAAACGGTGACCTACATGCTTGAAGGCCGTATGCGTCATGAAGACCATATGGGCAATGTCGGCCTTCTGCAGGGCGGCGGTGTACAGTGGATGACTGCGGCACGCGGGATCATCCACAGCGAAATGCCTGAACAGGAAGAAGGCACCATGCGCGGCTTTCAGCTGTGGCTGAACCTGCCGGGCAAGAACAAGCTGAGCGATGCCAGCTACCAGGACATCCAGCCGGAAAACGTTCCGAGTGTCACCACCCAGGCAGATGTGCAGGTGGTGGTATTGGCCGGGCATTTCGACGATGGCCAGGTTCGCCAGGCCGGGGCGGTACAGCGCCCGGACACCGAGCCGTTGTACTTTGACTTTGACATGCCTGCCGGCAGCCGTATCAGCCCGCACGTACCCGAAGGGCACCTTGTGCTGCTGTACGTCTATGAAGGCAGTGTCGAGCTGGAAGGCAGCACCCAGCCGATCGGTAAGCGCCAAATGGCACGCCTGTCCGACAGCGGTGAAGTGCAGATCAGCAGCGCCGCCGGTGCGCGGCTGTTACTGATTGCAGGCAAGCCGTTACGTGAGCCGATCGTGCAATACGGCCCCTTCGTGATGAACACCAAGGAAGAGATCGAGCAGGCGATTCGTGACTTCCGGGAAGATCGTCTGACGGCGTGACGACGTCGGTCACTGGGCCCTGCGCCCGCCGATCAACAGACAGGGGCCCCGCCTCTGTCTGGCCGCGTTAATCCAGACGCAAAAAGCGCTTAAGTTCGGCACCCTGAGCAATCGCATCGTGACGCCCCAGTTCGATCAATTCGCTGCAATAACCTGACTCGAACAGCAGATAGCTCAGCACACTGGCCCCGCTGCTCTTGGTCGCACCCGGCCCGCGCAGAAAGGTGCGCAGCGCGGGGGGCAGCTCGCGGCGATGACGGGCGGCGATTTCATCCAGCGGACGGCTCGGCGAAATCACCAGCACTTCCACCGGCTCCATGCCCGGCTGCCGAACCTGATCCTCGGGCAGCAACGCACTGGCGGTGTTCAAGCGTTCCAGCAGTTCGATATCGCTTTCCAGATTGTCGATGAAGGTGCTGTTGAGCATGTGGCCGCTGATCTGCGCCAGGCTTGGCTGAGCGCCGCGTGGCGCGCGGGGTGCCGGTCTTTCGGCCTTGAGGCCGCGCGGGTTGCCGCTGACGCCGACCACCAGCACACGATTGGCGCCCAGATGCAGCGCAGGGCTGATCGGTGCCGACTGGCGCACGGCCCCGTCGCCAAAGTATTCCTCGTCCAGCATCACGGGGGCGAACAGCAAGGGAATGGCTGAGCTGGCGAGCAATTGATCCACGGTCAGTTGCGTCGGACGGCCGATGCGGCGATGTCTCAGCCAGGGTTCAATCGTACCGCGGCCCTGATAGAACGTGACCGCCTGACCCGATTCGTAACCGAAGGCCGTCACCGCCACTGCACGCAGATGATGAGCATCGATGGCCGCTTCGATTCCGGACAGGTCCAGCCGATCATTGAGCAGGTCACGCAGGGGCGAACTGTTGAGCAAGGCGACCGGGATATTGCGTCCGAAACCCAACAGGCTGCGACCGAAAAAACGGCTGGCCTGATGAATCACCCCGGACCAGTCGCTGCGCAGCACCTGATGGCTGCGAAATGACTGCCAGAACTCGGTCAATTGATGGATGGCGATTCGAAAATGCAGCGCGCCACTGGCCAGTTTGACGGCATTGATCGCGCCAGCCGACGTACCGACGATGACCGGAAAGGGATTGGGCGAACCGGGCGGCAGCAGATCGGCAATGCCTGCCAGCACGCCGACCTGATAGGCCGCACGCGCCCCGCCACCTGACAAAATCAGCCCTGTTACAGGCTCGACACCACTTACTGCACTGCTCGTTACTGCGCGATCCTGCATCTACGACTGACCTCGGTGATCAACGACGCTTTTTATCTATGCTTCTCGTATAGCTTCTGTTCACCGGCTGGTCGACTTTTAAAGCGTCGATGGGCCCAAAGATACTGTTCCGGGCATTCAGTGACAGCCTTTTCTACCCATTGATTGATGCGCAGGCAATCGGCTTCGTCGCTCTCACCCGGAAAGTTGTCCAGCGGCGGATGAATCACCAGCCGGTAACCACTGCCGTCTGCCAGACGCCGCTGAGTGAAGGGCACGACCTGCGCACGGCCCAGGCGGGCGAACTTGCTGGTGGCGGTCACCGTTGCGGCCTGAATGCCGAACAGCGGCACAAAAATACTCTGCTTGGCGCCATAGTCCTGATCCGGCGCGTACCAGATCGCCCGGCCGGCACGCAGTAACTTGAGCATGCCGCGCACGTCATCGCGCTCCACAGCCAGCGAATCAAGGTTATGGCGCTCACGCCCGCGACGCTGGACGAAGTCGAACAAAGGGCTCTTGTGTTCGCGATACATGCCGTCGATGGTGTGCTGCTGGCCCAAAAGCGCCGCGCCGATTTCCAGCGTGGTGAAATGCAGCGCCATCAGAATAACGCCCTCGCCTTTTTCCTGGGCATTCTGCAAATGCTCGAGCCCTTCGACGTGGGCAAGCCTGGCCAGACGTTTTTTCGACCACCACCAGCTCATGGCCATCTCGAAGAAGGCAATCCCGGTGGAGGCGAAGTTTTCCTTGAGCAGACGCTTGCGCTCGGCCGCGGACAAATGCGGGAAGCACAGCTCCAGATTGCGTGACGCGATTTTTTTTCGATCAGTGGCCACACGGTACATGATGGCGCCCAGTGCCCGACCGATGACCAGCAGAACGCGAAATGGCAATTGAACAATCAGCCACAAGAGCCCCAGCCCCAGCCATAGCGGCCAGAAACGGGGGTGAAGGAAACTGGCTTTAAGACGCGGGCGATCCATTTGGGCTTCCGTCAGAACAAAGGCCGCGCATTCTACAACGGTTCTGGCCGCTTGCGGCTCGCGGGCGTTCTCGCTATAAGTCTCGGCACTTTTAGCGACAAGCTGTTGTGTATATCAACCATGAGCCAGATTGAATCGCAAAACCCGGAACCTGTATTTCAGCTCAAGGGCAGCATGCTCGCCATCACCGTGATGGAGCTGGCCCGAACCAACCTTGAAGCGCTCGACAGGCAGTTGGCGGCCAAGGTGGCACAAGCCCCCAACTTCTTCAGCAATACGCCGCTGATCCTGGCTCTGGACAAACTCGCACCGAACGAAGGCCCGGTGGATCTACCGGGTCTGGTGCGTATCTGTCGCCAGCATGGCCTGCGCACCCTGGCGATCCGCGCCAACCGCATCGAAGACATTGCCGCAGCGATTGCCGTCGACCTCCCGGTGCTGCCGCCGTCCGGCGCACGTGAGCGCGTGATCGACCCGGTCGAGGCCGAAGCACCGAAAAAAATCCCGGAAAAACCGCCAGAGCCACTGATCAAGCCGACCCGCGTGATAACCGCTCCGGTACGCGGCGGTCAGCAGATCTACGCTCAGGGCGGCGACCTGGTGGTAGTCGCGCCGGTCAGTCCCGGTGCGGAACTTCTCGCCGATGGAAACATCCATGTCTACGGCCCGATGCGTGGCAGGGCACTGGCGGGAATAAAGGGCGATACCAAGGCACGGATCTTCTGTCAGCAGTTGAGTGCCGAGCTGATTTCGATTGCCGGGCAATACAAGGTGTCCGAGGACTTGCGCAGGGACCCGTTATGGGGCTCGCCGGTCCAGATCAGCTTGTCAGGTGATGTGTTGAACATCATTCGTCTTTAACGGATACTGCCGCAATTTTCAAAGCATCTCTGATTCGTCGCGAAATTGTCGTGAAGGCGGCAGGAAGTTCTGAAAAGCACTGCTTTTCAGCGGGTATATGAGTCGAAAGTAATAGCTTAGTGCTAGCTTTCCGGAATCAGACCCCAGGATTTCCAGAATGCTTCGGCGGGCGCGGCGCCAGGAGATGCCTTTCAGGGACTCAATGTCCTTTTCCTCTAGGGGTGATACACCTTGGCCAAGATTCTCGTTGTTACATCCGGCAAGGGTGGTGTGGGCAAGACCACCACCAGCGCCGCCATCGGTACCGGTCTCGCACTGCGCGGCCACAAGACAGTCATCGTCGACTTCGACGTCGGCCTGCGTAACCTCGACCTGATCATGGGTTGCGAACGTCGTGTCGTGTATGACTTCGTCAACGTGGTCAATGGCGAAGCCAACCTGCAACAGGCGCTGATCAAGGACAAGAAGATCGAAGGCCTGTTCGTGCTGGCCGCCAGCCAGACCCGTGACAAGGAAGCACTGACCAAGGAGGGCGTTGAAAAAGTCCTCATGGAGCTGAAGGAATCCTTCGAATACATCGTCTGCGATTCGCCGGCCGGTATCGAAACCGGTGCTCACCTGGCCATGTACTTCGCCGACGAAGCCATCGTCGTGACCAACCCTGAAGTCTCGTCGGTACGTGACTCCGACCGCATGCTGGGCCTGCTGGCCAGCAAATCGCGTCGCGCCGAACGTGGCGAAGACCCGATCAAGGAACACTTGCTGCTGACCCGCTACAACCCTGAGCGCGTCAGCAAGGGCGAAATGCTCGGCGTGGAAGACGTCAAGGAAATCCTTGCCGTTACCCTGCTCGGCGTGATCCCCGAATCCCAGGCTGTACTGAAAGCCTCCAACCAGGGCGTGCCGGTCATTCTCGATGACCAGAGCGATGCGGGTCAGGCCTACAGCGATGCGGTTGACCGCCTGCTGGGCAAAACACTTGAGCACCGGTTTCTGGATGTGCATAAGAAAGGATTCTTTGAACGCCTGTTCGGGGGTAATTAATGAATATTTTTGACTTCTTTCGTGACCGCAAAAAAGGAAGCACGGCCTCGGTCGCGAAAGAGCGTCTACAGATCATCGTTGCTCACGAACGCGGCCAACGCAGTACCCCGGACTACCTTCCTGCGCTGCAGAAAGAGCTGGTGGAAGTGATCCGTAAATACGTCAATATCGAGTCTGACCAGGTACAGGTCGCTCTGGAAAGCCAGGGCAGCTGTTCGATTCTGGAACTCAATATCACCCTGCCCGATCGCTGATCAGGCAGTCGCTCGCGGCGGTATCGGCGCACTTCTGCGGAAGCTGCGCCCTTGCCGCCGTTGGCGTTTCTAGCGTTTCGAGGCCGTTGCATGCCGTTGTCGAACATCCGCATCATTCATCAGGACGCCGCCGTTCTGGTGATCGATAAGCCTACCCTGCTGCTTTCCGTTCCCGGCCGTGCCGACGATAACAAGGATTGCCTGATTACCCGCCTGCAGGAAAACGGTTACCCCGAAGCGCGTATCGTCCATCGCCTGGACTGGGAAACCTCGGGCATCATTCTGCTGGCCCGTGATGCCGATACGCATCGCGAGCTGTCGCGTCAGTTTCATGACCGCGAAACCGAGAAAGCCTACACCGCGCTGTGCTGGGGCCAACCGTCACTGGACAGTGGCAGTATTGATCTGCCGTTGCGCTATGACCCGCCTACCAAGCCCCGGCATGTGGTGGATCACGAGGGTGGAAAACACGCGCTGACGTTCTGGAAGGTTGTCGAGCGGCATGATACTCACTGTCGTGTCGAGCTCACACCGATCACCGGCCGCTCGCATCAGTTGCGTGTGCATATGCTGTCGATCGGGCATCCGCTGTTGGGTGATGGTCTGTACGCGCATCCGGAAGCGCTGGCGGCCTATCCGCGTCTGTGTCTGCATGCAAGCATGCTGAGCTTCACGCATCCTGGGACTGGCGAGCGAATGACCTTCGAGTGTGCTGCGCCGTTCTGATCTGAATGACGCGCTGACTATCTTGCAGATGCTCCGCGTCACGAAATGCATGCAACATAGAGCGTCGGCACGAGAGCCCGTCGGGCTTGTGTATCGCGATGAGCGCAACCCAAGGCAGCACATCATCCAATACGGTAAACTCGCGCCATTGTTGTCTGGAGCTATTTATGCGCGCAGAGTTGAACAAAGGCCTCATTGATTTCCTGAAGGCCTCTCCTACCCCCTTCCACGCCACTGCCACACTCGTGCAACACTTCGAAGCCGCAGGTTTTCAGCGGCTGGACGAACGTGACACGTGGGCGGTAGAAACCGGCGGTCGTTACTTCGTTACCCGTAATGACTCTTCTATCGTCGCTTTCCGGATGGGTCGTCAGTCGCCACTCACTGGCGGCATCCGCATGGTCGGCGCACACACCGACAGCCCGTGCCTGCGGGTCAAGCCGCAACCGGAACTGCAACGTCAGGGTTTTTGGCAATTGGGCGTCGAAGTCTACGGCGGCGCCTTGCTGGCTCCCTGGTTCGATCGTGATCTGTCGCTGGCCGGTCGTGTCACTTTCCGCCGTGATGGCAAGGTGGAAAGCCAACTGATCGACTTCAAGCTGCCGATCGCCGTGATTCCCAATCTGGCGATTCACCTGAACCGCACGGCCAACGAAGGCTGGGCGATCAACGCGCAAAACGAACTGCCCCCCATTCTGGCGCAGGTTGCCGGTGACGAGCGAGCGGACTTCCGGGCGCTGCTGACCGACCAACTGGCCCGCGAACACGGGCTCAATGCCGATGTGGTACTCGATTACGAGCTGAGTTTCTACGACACTCAGGGCGCCGCCGTGGTCGGCCTCAACGGGGACTTCCTGGCAGGTGCACGCCTGGACAACCTGTTGTCGTGTTTCGCCGGGATGCAGGCACTGCTCAACACCGAGAGCGACGAAACCGCCCTGCTGGTGTGCACAGATCACGAAGAGGTCGGCTCGTCTTCCGCTTGTGGCGCAGACGGTGCGATGCTCGAGCAGATCGTCCAGCGCCTGTTGCCAAGCAGCGAAGACTACGTGCGCACGATTCAGAAGTCGCTGCTGATCTCAGCCGATAACGCCCACGGCATTCATCCCAACTACGCTGACAAGCACGACGCCAATCATGGTCCCAAGCTCAACGCCGGGCCGGTGATCAAGGTCAACAGCAACCAGCGTTACGCCACCAACAGCGAAACCGCCGGTTTCTTCCGCCATCTGTGTATGGCCGAAGAAGTGCCGGTGCAGAGCTTTGTGGTGCGCAGTGACATGGGTTGCGGCTCGACCATCGGACCGATCACTGCCAGTCATCTGGGTATTCGCACGGTAGACATCGGCTTGCCGACGTTCGCCATGCACTCGATTCGCGAACTGGCAGGCAGCCATGACCTGGCGCATCTGGTCAAGGTATTGAGCGCGTTCTATGCCAGCCACGAGTTGCCATAACGGCTGAGGCGATCACCGATAACGTGGGAGTGGCCTGCTGCTCCCGCATGTTGGTGTTGACGCCCGCTAAAATGCCCATGGAAAGAAATAAAACTTTCTCTAATCACAACGATAAAAAAGATCCGTTTGCCTGCTGCGTCATTCATTCCCCCCCCCTGGTACGCAACAACAAGTCGTTAGTTTATAAAGGGACTTCATGTCCCGAATTCCATCGACGCACCCTGTCGATGATTCAGTCGTGGAGTGTTTGAATAACGCGGGCTACTCGACCTCTATCCAGTCGTCGTCCTCGTCGGGTTTATCGACAATATCGTCATCTTCGTTCACGTAATACGGTATGTCGGCTTCAACACCGTTCTCACCCGTTCTGGCAACCAGTTGCCTGTACCTCTTCCCGTCCCAGAGCCTGAAAATAAGGGTGGAGTCTTCTCCCGCCGAGAGCGTCGAGCCTTCACTGCCAATAAGCTTGCTACGCGCGCCTGCCGTCAAGATACTGTTCTTTCCAGCGGTCAATCTGCTTTGGTCTCCCGCCATCAAGGTGCAGTCATGTCCGCCGGTCAGTTTGCTTCGATCGCCGGCAGTCAGATAACTGTTATTACCGGCCAGTAGTTTGCTGCGGTCACCCGCGGTCTGATTACTGTCTGCACCGGCAATCAACCTGCTGCGATCACCCGCCAGTTGTACACTGCCCGCACCGGCAATCAGCGTGCTGCGAAAACCTGCTGTCTGCGAGCTGCCCTTGCCGGCGATCAGCATGCTTTTATTTCCGGCGACCTGAATGCTTTCATGGCCTGCAATCAACGAGCTGCCGTAACTTGCAATCTGGTTACTGCCATAACCCGCAGTCAATGTGCTGCGAATGCCCGATGTAAGACTACTGCCATAACCGGCGATCAAAACGCTGCGAAGTCCGGCGATCAGCGTGCTGCCATAGCCTGCGGTCAGAAAACTCCTGATTCCGCTGGTCAGGGAGCTGCCATAACCGGCTATCAATGAACTGTCCTGCCCGGCCGTTGCAGTGCTGCCGTAGCCCGCAGTAAGCGAGCTTCCATACTCTGCGGTCTGAGTACTGCCGTAACCGGCCGTAAGGGTACTTTTATAGCCGGCTGTCTGCGTACTGCCATAACCGGCGATCAGCGAGCTGGCAAAGCCGGCAGTGGAAGTACTTCCGTAGCCGGTGGTGAGCGAGCTGTTTTCCTGTGCGGTTTGCGTACTGCCGTAACCGGCGGTCAAGGTGCTCTCGTACCCCGCAGTCTGCGTACTGCCATAACCCGCAATCAACGAACTCGCGTAGCCAGCAGTGGAAGTACTGCCATAACCTGTCACCAGGTCACTGCGCTCCTGCGCGGTTTGCGTACTGCCGTAACCGGCGGTCAACGTGCTCTCGTAGCCTGCCGTCTGGGTACTGCCGTAGCCTGCGATCAGCGAGCTGGAATAGCCCGCAGTAGAGGTACTTCCGTAACCTGTGGTGAGCGAGCTGTTTTCCTGAGCGGTTTGCGTACTGCCATAACCGGTCGTCAAGGTGCTCCCGTAGCCTGCCGTCTGCGTGCTGCCATAGCCGGCGATCAAGGAACTGGAATAGCCCGCAGTCGACGTGCTGCCGTAGCCTGCGACCAGGTCGCTGCGCTCCTGTGCTGTCTGTGTACTGCCATAACCTGCGGTCAGTATGCTTTTGAAACCCGCAGTCTGAGTGCTGCCGTAGCCGGCGATCAGCGAACTGTTTGACCCTGCCGTCGAAGTGCTGCCATAGCCTGTGACAAGGTCACTGTGTTCTCTGGCGGTCTGGGTACTGCCATAACCGGCGGTCAGCATGCTTCTGTAGCTCGCGGTCTGGGTGCTGCCATAACCTGCGATCAGCGAACTGCCTGAGCCTGCGGTCCCCGTACTGCCATAGCCCGCAATCAGGTCGCTACCGTCCCTGGCCGTCTGGGTACTGCCATAACCAGCGGTCAGTATACTTTTGTGGCCCGCTGTCTGTGTACTCCCGTAACCTGCGATGATGAAGCTTTCATGCCCTGCGGTGCCTGTACTTCCGTAGCCGGTGGTGAGGTTACTGGCAGCCCCGGCCGTTTGCGTACTGCCATAACCTGAAGTGAGTACGCTGCCCTGCTGTGCGGTCTGGGTACTGCCATAACCTGCCGTGAGCGAGCTTTCACTGCCCGAGGTTTGTGTGCTGCCATAACCGGCGATCAACGAGCTGTCAGCGCCAGCTGTTCCCGTACTGCCATACCCGGCCGTCAGGGTGCTGCCTTCACGCGCAGTCTGTGTACTGCCATAGCCTGCGGTGAGCGAACTTTCGCTGCCTGATGTCTGCGTGCTGCCATATCCTGCGATCAGCGAACTGTCGGCACCTGCCGTTCCAGTACTGCCGTAGCCCGCAGTCAGGTTGCTGCCCTCCTGGGCGGTCTGTGTACTGCCGTAACCTGCTGTCAGCGCACTGTCACTTCCCGAGGTCTGCGTGCTGCCGTATCCCGCGATCAGCGAACTGTCGGCACCTGCTGTGCCAGTGCTGCCGTAGCCCGCAGTCAGGTTGCTGCCTTCCTGAGCCGTCTGTGTACTGCCGTAACCTGCTGTCAGCGCACTGTCACTTCCCGAGGTCTGCGTGCTGCCGTATCCCGCGATCAGAGAGCTGTCGACACCTGCTGTACTCGTGCTGCCGTACCCCGCCGTCAGATTGCTGCCCTCCTGGGCCGTCTGCGTACTGCCGTAACCCGCCGTGAGCGAACTGTCGCTGCCCGAGGTTTGCGTGCTGCCGTAACCGGCGATCAGCGAGCTGTCGGAACCTGCCGTGCCGGTGCTGCCATACCCAGCAGTGAGATTGCTGCCTTCCTGAGCCGTTTGCGTGCTGCCGTAACCTGCGGTCAGGGCGCTGTCGCTTCCCGAAGTCTGCGTGCTGCCATAGCCGGCGATCAACGAGCTGTCGGCACCTGCGGTACCAGTGCTGCCGTACCCGGAGGTCAGGTTGCTGCCTTCCTGAGCCGTCTGCGTGCTGCCGTAACCCGCGGTCAGCGAACTGTCGCCGCCCGAAGTTTGGGTACTGCCGTAACCGGCGATCAACGAGCTATCCGAGCCCGCAGTGCCGGTACTGCCATACCCTGCGGTGAGATTGCTGCCTTCCTGAGCCGTTTGCGTGCTGCCGTAACCCGCCGTGAGCGAGCTGTCTTCTCCGGAAGTCTGAGTACTGCCGTAACCGGCGATCAACGAACTGTCCGAGCCCGCCGTGCCGGTGCTGCCGTACCCGGCCGTCAGGTTACTGCCTTCCTGGGCCGTTTGCGTGCTGCCGTAACCCGCCGTCAGCGAGCTGTCACCTCCAGAGGTCTGTGTACTGCCATAACCGGCGATCAGCGAGCTATCGGAGCCCGCCGTGCCGGTGCTGCCGTACCCGGCCGTCAGGTTGCTGCCTTCCTGAGCCGTTTGCGTGCTGCCGTAACCCGCTGTGAGCGAGCTGTCTTCCCCGGAAGTCTGAGTACTGCCGTAACCGGCGATCAACGAACTATCCGAGCCAGCTGTTCCCGTACTGCCATACCCGGCCGTCAGGTTGCTGCCTTCGCGGGCGGTCTGGGTGCTGCCGTAACCCGCCGTCAGCGCGCTGTCCCCACCGGCGGTCTGGGTGCTTCCATAGCCTGCTACCAGCGAGCTGTCGGAGCCGGCGGTGCCCGTACTTCCATAACCGGCAATCAGATCACTGTGGTTGCCAGCAGTCTCGTTACTGCCATAACCGGCAATGAGTCGACTGTGGTTGTCGCCGCTCAACGTGCTGCCGTAAGTGGCGGTCTGCAAATTCTGCGGGGTCGTCACCGGCAGGGTATTTACCGGGGGGGCAGCCGCGCTGACCAACGCCACATCGAACACTTCATGACCGGCCTGTTCGGCCACCGGTAACGTGACATTTGCTGTCGCGGGCGTGGGTGGGGGCGTGGCCGCGGTCATTGGCGTTGGCGTTGGCGTTGATGCAGGATCGGCCTGACGTGCCGAAATAAAGTGTGACGCGCTGATCCTGTCGCCGACATGAACCACCTCGGCCCGCGGAAACTTGACCATTCCGGGCTCTTCCAGGCTGATGATGTCGGCAACGGCGACTTCACAGACAATCCATCGCGCATCGGCATGCACGCTCAGAAAAGCGCTGGTTCCAGCGCCCCACAGTAAACCGACCAGACCATTCTCATGCCGCCTGGTTGACTGCCAGTATTTGGATTCCACCGTGCCAGAAGCGGGCCATATAAGGCCGCAATGATCGGCCATGTTATTTGCACAGGTACGCAGCACCAACGCCTTGTCGAGATTCATTACAGCATCCTCATAGATCCTTTAAATAAAAGCAGCTGCACTTATCAAGCATTGCTTTACAGGACAACCGCCATGTCAGCCTTAATCCTAAAGTGGAACGATGGTGCACATAACACCAACTAAGCAGCGCACCCCCTTCCACACTAAAAACCTACCACACCCTATTAAGAAGTATTAATTAAGATTGAGATTTTTCTTACAGCTCGCTAAAAATTAGAATAATTACTCTGGAAAATCTCATAAAAAAAACCAACTAATTTAACCCTGCGCAGCCAGCAGCAATAGAATAACGCTCATTGATTTTTTTTGTTAATCAAACGCACGCCTTATACAAAACCTATTAAAGAGGCGGCGGACTGCACAAGTTTTTATCAACGAAATGCGTATTTACTTATAGAAAACAGTCAACTAACGAGTTGCAGGTCAGAGCCCACAAAGCCGGTTTGCCACACCGGCATTCAGTCTCCATGCACCTCGGCGCGCACATGAATAGCATCATGACGCCAGTATTCGAGGTCACAGTCGATCAGCCGATCTTTGCGATCGTAATTGACACGTGCAATGCGCAGGCCCGGGCTGCCAAGCGAAACCTTCAGGGCGGCAGCGGCGTCGGCATGCAACGCGGTCGGCACCATGTCGAAACGCACCTGCCCGTAATGCACGTCATAACTGCGAGCATAAAGCTCGGTGAGTGATTCGTTCAGATCATGCTCGAGAATGCCGGGGAACAACTCCGGTCTCAGGTAATGCTCCACGTAGAGGACCAGGCGCTGATCGATACGACGCGCACGGCAGATCTGGATCACGCTCGACAGCGCCGGCAGCTCCAGCATTTCGCAGATCAGCGCTGAAGCAGGTTGCAGGCGTGCTGACAAAAGCTGGGTGTGCGGCACCCTTCCCTGGGCACAGACCATCGCGTGGAAATGGCTGCGCCTGATCAGGTCATAGGCCAGTCGCGGCGGGGAGATGAACCAGCCGCGCCGCTCTTCCCGATAGATCAGCCCCTGCGCCTCGAGCTGCAACAGCGCTTCACGCAAGGTAATGCGGGTGGTGGCGAATACCTCGCTGAGCTTGCGCTCTGCGGGCAACTTGCTGCCATGCGGCAACAGGCCATGTTCGATCTGCTCCTGCAGCGCATGGCAAATCGTTGTTACCGCCCGTGGCACATCTTCGCGCATTCCGGTATCCATCTGGACTAGACCAGCCCTGTTACGAGGCATACATCAGTGCGGCCAACGCCGTTGGCTCCTTTGCGATGAGCCTAGGCCGGGTAGATGACTGTCCTGTTACAGGACAAATCACGTTCCATGCCAACTGTGCCGAAAACAGCCCTGAAACCCTTGCTCAGCGGGCACGTTGCGATGGTCTACGCTTAGCGCCAGGCACTGCCGGAGCCCGTGAAAAACGGTTTTGTCCGCGTAACACGACACGAAAATGTCATGCAAAACGCCTAACTTGGCTCAGGTATTGCTGATCTAGACCAAACAATCCGCAACGAACACTTCTCTCAAGAAGTGCACTAGGAGCTCCGAATGAAACATCTTTTGTTGGCATCACTCCTCGGTTCAGCCATGGCAATGAGTTCTCTGGTCACGGCTGCGGACACAGATCTTAAAACGCTGGAGGCTGCTGCCAAGGCTGAAGGCGCGGTCAACAGCCTCGGCATGCCGGATGACTGGGCAAACTGGGGCGGCATCTGGAAAGACCTGGAAGCCAAATATGGCCTCAAGCACATGGACACCGACATGAGTTCGGCCCAGGAGATCGCCAAGTTCGAGGCCGAGAAAGACAACGCCAGCGGTGATATTGGCGACGTAGGCGCAGCGTTCGGCCCTATCGCCACAGCAAAAGGCGTTACCCAGCCTTACAAGCCGACCACCTGGGAGCAAATCCCGACCTGGGCCAAGGACAAGGACGGCCACTGGGCGCTGGCCTACACCGGCACCATCGCCTTCATCGTCAACAAAAACCTGCTGCACGGCTCTGAAATCCCGAAAAGCTGGGCTGACCTGAAAACCGGCAAATACAAGGTTTCCATCGGCGACGTGAGCACTGCGGCTCAGGCTGCCAATGGTGTACTGGCAGCAGCCATCGCCATGAAAGGGGATGAAACCAACATCGCACCGGGCCTGGCACTGTTCACCGATCTGGCCAAACAGAAGCGTCTGTCACTGGCCAACCCGACCATTCAGACCATCGAGAAAGGCGAAATCGAAGTCGGTGTGGTCTGGGACTTCAATGGCCTGAGCTACAAAGCCAAGATGACCAAGCCCGATGATTACGTGGTGCTGATCCCGTCGGACGGCTCGGTGATTTCCGGCTATACCACCATCATCAACAAATACGCCAAGCACCCGAACGCCGCCAAGCTGGCGCGTGAATACACCTTCAGCGATGCGGGTCAGATCAGGCTGGCAGAAGGCAATGCACGCCCGATTCGCGTAGAGCACATCAAACTGCCTGAAGACGTCCAAGCCAAACTGCTGCCGCAAGACCAGTACAAAAATGCCAAGCCGATCGAGAAAGCAGACGCGTGGGAGAAAACCTCCAAAGCGCTGCCGCAGATGTGGAACGAGCAGGTCATCATCGAGATGAACTGATTCTCTCCTGCGGCTCAGGGATGAAGTCGTGTACACCGGGCGAGCCAGTCTCGCCCGTTCTTTCAAAGCGAGTCGCCCATGAAACACAACGTCATCCTGATCGTGCTAGACGGCCTCAATTATGAAGTCGCCCGCCATGCGATGGGCCACCTTCAAGCCTGGCACGCTGCAGGCCGGGCCGCGCTCTACAAGATGGAATGCGAACTGCCCGCCCTCTCCCGCCCCCTTTACGAATGCATACTGACCGGTGTCGCGCCCATCGACAGCGGCATCGTGCATAACAACGTCTCGCGCCTTTCGAATCAGCGCAGCATCTTTCACTATGCTCGCGACGCCGGGCTGAGCACAGCAGCGGCGGCCTATCATTGGGTCAGCGAGCTGTACAACCGCACGCCGTTCGACCCGGCACGCGATCGCCACACCGAGGCAGCGGACCTGCCGATTCAGCACGGGCTGTTCTACTGGGCCGATCACTACCCTGATTCGCACCTGTTCGCCGACGCCGAAAGTCTGCGCCTCAGCCACGCCCCGAACTTTCTGCTGATCCACCCCATGAACATTGACGACGCCGGGCACAAGCACGGCCTCGACACTGCGCAATACCGCAACAGCGCCCGCAGCGCCGACATCATTCTGGCTGACTACCTGCAACGCTGGCTGGACGCGGGTTATCAAGTGCTGGTGACGGCCGACCACGGCATGAACAATGACCGCTCGCACAACGGGCTGCTGCCGGAAGAGCGTGAAGTACCGCTGTTCGTCATCGGCGATGCCTTCAGCCTGAATGTCGACGCCGCGCCGCGCCAGACCGATCTGTGCGGCACGGTTTGCGAGCTGCTGGGTATCCCTCACGACAAACCGGTCTGCCGGGAGATCTTCAATTGACGACCTTTTCCCGAGGCAAGTGGCTGGGGCTGTTGTGCCTGCTGCCGTTCGCCGTATTTTTCATCGTGTTTCAGATCGCACCGCTGTTGTGGGTCGCGATCCACAGCCTGCAAAGCGATGCCGGCTGGGGCTGGGAAAACTTCACCCGGGCGTTCAGCTCGAAGTTCTATCGGCAGGCCATTCAGTACAGCCTGGAGATCAGCTTCTGGTCGAGCCTGTTCGGCATCATCATCTCCGTTCTGGGCGCCTATTCACTGCGCAAGGTGGATTCGCGGCTGCGCGATTTCGTCAACTCGTTCGCCAACATGACCAGCAATTTTGCCGGCGTTCCACTGGCGTTCGCGTTCATTATCCTGCTGGGGTTCAACGGCGCGCTGACCCTGATCCTCAAGCAGACCGGGATCATTGATGACTTCAACCTGTATTCCAAGACCGGACTGATCATCCTTTATACCTACTTCCAGATCCCCCTCGGCGTGCTGCTGCTCTACCCCGCATTCGATGCCGTCCGCGAAGACTGGAACGAGTCGGCAGCGCTGCTGGGGGCCAGCAGCTATCAGTTCTGGCGCTACATCGGCCTGCCGGTGCTGACCCCGGCGCTGCTCGGCACTTTCGTCATTCTGCTGGCCAATGCGCTAGGCGCGTATGCCACGGTTTACGCGCTGACCACCGGCAATTTCAACGTATTGCCCATCCGTATCGCGGCGATGGTCGCGGGCGATATCACGCTGGATCCGAACATGGCCAGCGCGCTGGCGATGATTCTGGTGGGGCTCATGACCCTGGTCACCGTGGTCCATCAGTGGTTGTTGAGAAGGAGCTACCATGTCACGCGTTGAACGAGGGCCTGCGAGCATTTATCACAAGACGGTGGTCTACCTGCTGTTCCTGATCCTGTTGCTGCCGCTGGCCGGCACTTTCCTGTACTCGATCGCGACCAGTTGGTCGGCGACCATTCTGCCCAGCGGCCTGACCTTCAAATGGTACGTGGCGCTGTGGAGCGACCCACGCTTTCTGACGGCATTCGGCCAGTCATTGCTGGTCTGCATCGGCGCACTGGTTCTTTCGGTGGTGCTGATTCTGCCCCTGCTGTTCGTCGTGCATTACTACTTTCCGCGCCTCGACGGGCTGATGAACATCCTCATCCTGCTGCCGTTCGCCGTGCCGCCTGTGGTCTCCTCGGTCGGCCTGCTACAGCTGTATGGCTCAGGTCCCATGGCGATGGTCGGCACACCGTGGATTCTGATCGGCTGTTACTTCACGGTCGCCCTGCCCTTCATGTACCGCGCCATCACCAACAACCTGCAGGCCATCAACCTGACAGACCTGATGGACGCCGCCCAGTTGCTCGGCGCCAGCACCTGGCAGGCGGCGTTCATGGTCGTGCTGCCCAACCTGCGCAAGGGCCTGATGATTGCCCTGCTGCTGTCGTTCTCGTTCCTGTTCGGCGAATTCGTGTTCGCCAACCTGCTGGTCGGTACGCGTTATGAAACCCTGCAGGTCTACCTCAACAACATGCGCAACAGCAGCGGTCACTTCAACAGTGCACTGGTGATTTCCTATTTCCTCTTCGTGCTGGTGCTGACCTGGGCCGCTAATCGACTGAACAAGGACAAAGACTGAGATGAGTTTTGTCAGCATTGAAAACCTGCAGAAAAGCTACGCCAGCACGTCAGTGTTCAGCGACATCAACTGCAGCATCGCGAAGGGTGAATTCGTTACCTTGCTGGGCCCGTCGGGCTGCGGCAAATCCACCTTATTGCGCTGCATCGCCGGGCTGACCCCGGTCAACAGCGGGCGCATTCTGCTCGATGGCAGCGACCTTGTGCCGCTCACGCCGCAAAAGCGCAACATCGGCATGGTGTTCCAGAGCTATGCGCTGTTTCCCAACATGACCGTCGAGCAAAACGTCGCCTTCGGGCTGCGCATTCAGAAAGTCGGTGCCGACGAGAGCGCAAGGCGTGTTGCCGAGATTCTGCGCATGGTCGAGCTGCACGATTTTGCCACGCGCTACCCGCATCAGTTGTCCGGCGGGCAATGCCAGCGCGTGGCGCTGGCACGCTCGCTGGTCACCCGCCCGCGTCTGCTGCTGCTCGATGAGCCGCTGTCGGCGCTGGATGCGCGGATTCGCAAGAACCTGCGCGAACAGATCCGCGCCATTCAGCGCGAGCTGAGCCTGACCACTATTTTCGTGACCCACGACCAGGAGGAAGCGCTGACCATGTCAGACCGTATCTTCCTGATGAACCAGGGCCGGATCGTGCAGAGCGGCGATGCCGAAACCCTCTACACCGCGCCTGTGGACGTGTTCGCCGCAGGCTTCATCGGCAACTACAACCTGCTGGAAGCCGACGACGCCACTCGCCTGATGCAGCGCCCGATCAACAGCCGCGTGGCGATCCGCCCTGAGTCGATCCAATTGAGCCTGACGGGCGAACTGGAAGGCGAAGTACGCAGTCACAGTCTGCTCGGCAACGTCATCCGCTACCGGGTGCAGGCGCGTGGCGTAGACCTTGTGGTCGACGTACTGAACCGCAGCGCCGACGACCTGCACCCGGACGGAAGGCGTGTAACACTGAACATCGAACCGTCGGCGCTGTGCGCGCTTGACTGACGCAACCGCCGAGCTTGCGCTTGAAGCTTGAAGCTTGAAGCTAACGTAACCAACACTGAGGATAAGCACACATGCCCCTGGCAATTTTCGACCTGGACGAGACCCTGATCGGTGGTGACTGCGCCACGCTCTGGAGCGAGCAGATGGGTCGCCTGGGCTGGGTTGACTCGACGTCGTTCATGCAACGCAACGACGAACTGATGGCCGCCTACAGCGCGGGCGAGCTCGCGATGGAAGACTACATGGCCTTCAGCCTGGAACCCATGGCTGGCCGTACCCCCGAAGAAATCGATCATCTGGTCGGCCCTTGGGTCGAGGACGTCATCGAGCCGATTATCTACAGCGACGCCTGCACGTGCATTGCAAAGCACCGCGCCAAGGGTGACCGCATTCTGGTGATCTCGGCGTCGGGTGTGCATCTGGTCAAGCCGATCGCCGAACGCCTCGGCATCGACGAGGTGCTGGGTATCGAACTGGACGTGCAGCATGGCGTCTACAGCGGTGCCACCGTCGGCGTGCTGACCTATCGGGAAGGCAAGATCACGCGCCTGATGGAGTGGCTGGATGCCGAGGGGGAAAATCTCGAGGGTGCGAGTTTCTATTCGGATTCGCGCAATGACCTGCCGCTGCTGCTCAAGGTTGACCACCCTAACGTGGTCAACCCCGATGCCGTGTTACTGGAACACGCGCAGAAAGCTGGCTGGCCGGTGCACGACTGGAGCTGAGTCCAGAGGCACCGCCTGATCAGACCAGGCTTTCGTCGATGACCAGCACGATCTTGCCGGACACCGTGTTGGTCGCCAGCTCTTCGAACGCCGCTTCGGCATCCTTGATCGCAAAGGATTTCGCCAGTTGCGGCTTGAGGCGACCCTCAGTGAACAGCGGCCAGACGTGCTGCCCCAGATCGCTGAGCAGGTCGGCCTTGAACGTGTCGTCGCGGCTGCGCAAGGTCGAACCCATCAACTGGATACGCTTGCCCAGTACGTGAGCCAGGTCCACCTGCGCCTCGCGGCCGCTCATGATGCCGATCAGCACCCAGCGACCGTCCAGGGCCAGCAGTTTGACGTTGAGCTCGGCGTAGCTCGCCCCCACCGGGTCGAGAATGACGTTGAACGGTGCAAAGTCGCTCAGCCCTTCAAGACTTTCGCTGCGTACCACACCGCCCTGCGCCCCCAGCTCGACACAATAGGCCAGCCGTTCGGCCGAGCCGACGCTGACCCACACCGGGTTGCCAAACGCCTTGCAAAGCTGAATCCCGGCTGAACCAACCCCACTTGCGCCAGCGTGCAGCAAAACCTTCTCGCCAGGCTTGAGCCCGGCGAGTTCGAACAGGTTCAACCACGCCGTGGCATAGACCTCAGGAATGGCCGCCGCCTCGTGCAGCGAAAGACCTTCCGGGACCGGCAGCACGTGTCGCCCATCGACCACCACTTCTTCGGCCATCGCCCCGCCCGCCAACAACGCACAGACGCGGTCTCCGACCACCCAGGACGAACCCGGACCGACTTCGGCGATCACGCCGGAGCACTCCAGACCCAGTGTCTGGGTGACTCCAGGCGGCGGCGGATACTTGCCTTCGCGCTGCAACAGATCGGCACGATTCAAACCTGCAGCTGCCACTTTGATACGTACCTGCCCCACATCAAGGGCCGGACTCGGCTCCTCGACCCATTCCACATGTCCTTCAACGCCTTGCAATGCCTTCACGGTGCCTCCATAGTGAGTCCAGACTGAGCCCGTGGCTGTTTTGCCCGGGCTTTTGCATTATGCGGCCGGGTCCAAAGGAACCGGCGACCTCAAAGACGGCCTAATATGCGTTATCAATTGTCCTCGCGTCGAATCAGCATGAAGCAATTATTCCCCAGCACTGCCCTCGCACTGTTTGTCGGCCTTAGCGTTTTGCCGATGTCAGCCAGTACCTTTGCCGCCAACAGCTGGGATAATCTTCAGCCGGACCGCGACGAAGTGATTGCCAGCCTCAACGTGGTTGAGCTGCTCAAACGACATCACTACAGCAAGCCGCCCCTTGACGACAAGCGTTCGGCGATTATTTACCAGAGCTACATCAAGCAACTGGACCCCTCGCGCAGCTATTTCATGGCCAGCGACATTGCCGATTTCGATAAATGGCAGTTCCAGTTCGACGACTTTCTGAAAAGTGGCGACCTGAACGCCGGCTTCATCATCTACAAGCGCTATCTGGACCGCGTCAACGCGCGTCTGAATTTTGCGCTGGGCGAGTTGGGCAAGGGTGTCGACAAGCTCGACTTCAACACCAAGGAAACCCTGCTGGTCGACCGCAAGGACGCCGCATGGCCCAAGGATACAGCCGAGCTCGACGAACTGTGGCGCAAGCGCATCAAGGATGAAGTCCTGCGTTTGAAGATTGCAGGCAAGGACCCGGCGAAGATTCAGGAAACCCTGACCAAGCGCTACAAGAATCAGCAGGCGCGTCTGAACCAGACCCGTGCCGAAGATATCTTCCAGGCCTACATCAACACATTCGCCATGTCCTACGACCCGCACACCAACTACCTGTCACCTGACAGCGCGGAGAACTTCGACATCAACATGAGCCTGTCGCTTGAAGGCATCGGCGCCGTGTTGCAGAGCGATAACGACAACGTCAAGATCGTGCGCCTGGTCCCGGCAGGTCCGGCGGCCAAGACCAAACAGGTCGCGCCGGCCGACAAGATCGTGGCCGTTGCCCAGGGCGACAAGGAAATGGTCGACGTGATCGGCTGGCGCCTGGATGAAGTGGTCAAGCTGATCCGCGGTCCGAAAGGCTCGGTGGTACGCCTGGAGATCATCCCGGCCAGCAATGCGCCGAATGACCAGACCACCAAGATCGTCGCCATCACCCGTGAAGCGGTGAAGCTTGAAGAACAGGCGGCCAAGAAGTCGATCCTGCACCTCAAGCAGGATGGCAAGGACTACAAGCTCGGGGTCATCGACATTCCGGCCTTTTATCTGGACTTCAAGGCCTACCGTGCCGGCGATCCGGAATACAAGAGCACCACCCGTGACGTGAAGAAACTGCTCACCGAATTGCAGGCCGAGAAGGTCGACGGTGTGGTACTGGATCTGCGCAACAACGGTGGCGGTTCGTTGCAGGAAGCCACCGAACTGACCAGCCTGTTCATCGACAAGGGCCCGACCGTGCTGGTGCGTAATGCCGACGGCAAGGTCGATGTGCTTGAAGACGAAGCCAAGGGCGCGTTCTACAAAGGCCCGATGGCATTGCTGGTCAACCGTCTGTCTGCGTCGGCTTCGGAGATTTTCGCCGGCGCGATGCAGGACTATCACCGCGCGCTGGTGATCGGTGGTCAGACCTTCGGTAAAGGCACCGTGCAGACCATTCAGCCGCTCAATCACGGCGAACTGAAACTGACGCTGGCCAAGTTCTACAGGGTTTCCGGTCAGAGCACCCAGCATCAGGGCGTGGTACCGGACATCACTTACCCGTCGCTGATCGACACCAAGGAAATCGGCGAGAGCGCGCTGCCCGAGGCCATGCCGTGGGACAGCATCAAACCGGCGATCAAGCCGGCCATTGATCCGTTCAAGCCGTTCCTTGCCCAGCTGCAGGCACGTCACGAAGCACGCTCGGCCAAAGACGCCGAGTTCGTGTTCATCGAGGATCGTCTGGCATTGGCCAAGAAGCTGATGAACGAGAAGACCGTCAGCCTCAATGAAGCCGACCGTCGTGCTGAGCATGCCTCGATCGAAAGCAAGCAACTTGCGCTGGAAAACACCCGCCGCAAGGCCAAGGGTGAGGAGCCGCTCAAAGAGCTGAAGAAGGAAGACGAAGACGCGCTGCCGGTGGAAGACGAGAAGACCAAACCCGAGGACGATGCCTATCTGGCAGAGACCGGGCGCATTCTCATCGACTACCTGGGCCTGAGTGCCGCTGTCGCGAAAAAGTAACGCAGGCTCATTGATGGCTATTTAGCTTCAACGTCATCAAACAGTCATGAAGCTGTCGTGAAATACGGGGCTGAACGCGAAATCGTTCAGCCCTTTTTCATTCTCTCCGAGACGACCATGACCATAACAGAGCAGCTGAGCGCACTGAGTTCCATTCTGGCTCGTGGTGATTTGCACAGTTTGTTCCAGCCCATCGTCTCGCTGTCGGAGCACCGGATTCTGGGCTATGAAGCCCTGACCCGCGGCCCCTCCAACAGCGCCCTGCACTCACCCTTGAACCTGTTCGCCATCGCCCGCCAGGCCGGTCGCCTGAGCGAGCTGGAGTTGAGTTGCCGGGACAGCGCCTGCCGACGTTTCAGTCAGCAGAAGTTACCGGGCAAGCTGTTTCTCAACGTTTCCCCCGAATCGCTGCTCGAAACCTCTCACCCTCCGGGCCGGACCCTGGAAATGCTGCGTCGCTACCAGATCGCGCCCAAGGACGTAGTCATCGAACTGACCGAGCAGATGCCCACCGATGATTTCGACCTGCTATACAACGCCTTGCACCACTATCGCGACATGGGTTTTTCCATCGCGCTGGACGATCTGGGTGCCGGTTATTCGAGCTTGCGACTCTGGTCGGAGCTGCGTCCGGACTACGTGAAAATCGATCGGCACTTCATCGACGGCATTCACCAGGATGCGGTGAAGCGCGAGTTCGTCGGTTCCATGCTGCAGATGGCCAAGGCCTCCAGGGCGACGGTGATTGCCGAAGGCATCGAATTGCCGGAAGAGCTGGCGACCCTGAAAGACATGGGCGTGAACCTGGTTCAAGGCTATCTGCTGGCGCGTCCTCAGGAGCGCCCGCCGCGCGACACCCGCGCCATGCTGCCCAGAACAGAGATCACCGTGGTGCCGCTCAACGAAGAAGCGGCCGACCTGTCTGCGCTGCTCAACCCACAGCCATCGGTCAGCCAGTCCACCCCCACGGCTGAAGTGCTGGAAGCGTTTCGCAGGCAGGCCAACCTCAACTCGCTGGCGGTGCTGGATGACGACGCCCGACCATGTGGCATTGTCCACCGGCACTCGTTGTCCGAGGCCCTGCTCAAGCCCTTCGGCACCGAGCTGTTTGCCCGCAAACCGATCAGCCGCCTGATGAGCAGTGACTTTCTGGCCGTGGAAGTCAGCCATTCGCTGCAACAGGTCAGCCGGCTGTTGACCAGCCGTGCCCGGCAGCGCATCGAGGAGGATTTCATCATCACCTCGAACGGTGCCTATCTGGGGCTGGGCCGGGTGATCGACGTGCTCAAGCTGATTACCGAAATGAAGATCCAGCAGGCACGTTACGCCAATCCGCTGACCCTGCTGCCCGGCAATGTTCCGATTCAGCAATGCCTGACTCGGCTGCTGCAACAAGGCCGTGCATCGATGATCTGCTACGTGGATATCGACAGCTTCAAGCCCTTCAACGACATCTACGGTTATGCGCGTGGCGACGAGGTGCTGCTGTGTCTGGCGCAATGCCTGAACGACCGCATCGATCCGGCCAGAGACTTTGTCGGGCACATCGGCGGGGATGATTTTCTGATGGTGCTGGGCTTTGATGACTGGGAACGACGCCTGAAGACCCTGCTGGATGATTTTCAGAATCAATGCCGCCGTTTCTACCGCGCAGAACACCTGGAAGCCGGTTGCTTCATCGCCCTCAATCGTCAGGGCCAACGCCAGGAGTTTCCCCTGCTATCGCTGTCGATTGGCGTGGTGCACCTGCATGAAGAAAGCTGCACACTGGTCGATGCCAGCCAGTTGGCCGACCTCGCTTCACAGGCCAAGCACTTCGCCAAGGATGTCGCCGGCGCCAGCATTCACGTCATCGATTCGACGCGGCTGGATTTGTTGATGCAGGCGTGAGGGCCGGTGTCATACCCCTACTGCGCTTCAACTTCCGGATAACTGTATTCGAACACCCGAACCACTTCCGAGGCGTGCCATGAGGCTGCCGCGACGCCGTCCGAAGGTCCGGTGAAGCGGCCCAGCCGTTCAGCGCACTCGAAAAAACCAGGACGCGGCAGGCGGCTTGCGCCCTGGCTGATGACCAGCGAACTGCGCAAGGGCTGTTCAGCGCGGGCATCCATGGCGGCGAGGTGCTCAAGGGCGGCGGTCAGGGTCTGCATGGCCGGGCTGGGCAGTTGCAGGCGCTCCACCAGCGCGCGATAGGTCAGCAGATGCCGTTGGCGACGGGCCAGATCGAGCTCATTGAGCAGCCCATCCCAATGCTGACGACTGATGCGCACGCTCACGACTCACCTCGCCAGCCCGGCACCCCAAGCTCCCACGCCAGGCTGCGCTTGATGGCACCGTCCGGCTCACGAGTACCGTTCTCGATCAGCTCCAGGTAGGACGGGCTGATGCCGACGGTACGCGCCAGGCTCGCCGCTTCAAGGCCTTTGGCCTCGCGCAGTGCACGCAATTCATCGAAGCCGGGAAGCTCACTGGTGGTGGTGCCGGAAGTCGATGCAGCCGGCTCGCTGGAAGGCTTGCCAGCCAGTCCGGCAGCCTTGAGCAGGGCTTGATACTGCGCCCAGGGCAGCACTGCGTATTCAGGCTCCCCGTCACGGGATATCACTTGAAGATCCATAGAGTCACCTTGTACTACACGACTGCAGACTGATCAGGCTTGATCCATAGGCAGGCATCTTAACAGCGGAACGCCAGGGCTTGTGTTCAATCCGTGAGACTTACACCTTGCCTCGCTCTTGCTCCAGCAGTGCCTGAGTCTTCGGCAGTTGCTCGACCACGATGAGTTTCTCGGGCGATTGCTGCGCGCGCCATGCACGAAAGGCGTCCAGCTCATTGCTCAGGTGCTTGGTAACCCACGCCAGCACGGCGATGTCATCGAGCATGCCGAGGCCGGGTATCCAGTCGGGGATCGCATCCAGCGGGCTGAGGAAGTACATCAGACCGGCGACGATGGACAGGATCGCTTTAGGGCTGATGGCGCGGTATTCGCCCCGCCAGTAAGCCAGGCACAAGGCCTGCAGCAAACGCAGGTCTTCCTTGAGTTTGCCCAGACGACTGCCTTCACTGTTGCCTTTACGCGCGACAGCGAACAGCAATCCTGGCAATCGTCCAGCGGCCAGCAGACGCCGGGCTCCGGGCAGATAACGGATAAAGTTCCACGGTGCTTTCATACCCACTCCCGTTCAGCAAAATGTCGTTCGATAAAGCAGATTCGCTGAACCTGCCTGGCCAGCGCCATAAGGTTATCCACAATAATTGTGGATAACCTTGTGAACAGTGGCTTTTTTCCAGCCTCAACAGCCCGTTTTCGGGGGACCATAGTCAGATCGGGCGTTTTTTACTCACAAAAAAACTACAAACGTGTGAACCGGCCACCCTCGACGAAACGAGTGCCTTGATCTTGCCGGACTGTCGGACAATGCTTTTGCATGCATCCATGATAGTGGGACTGCCCGAATGGCCAAGCGTTCGGGAAATAAGCCGGACACAAAAACGCCCTGTCGAGACAGGGCGTTTTCTGTAGCCAGGTGGTGCGTTACTTCTTGGCCGGAGCCGAAGCGGCAGGAGCTGCCTCTTCTTCGTCGGCATCAGCACCAGGCGTTGGTGCCGCTGCAGGGTCCTTGATACCCAGCAGTTCAAGATCGAACACCAGTACCGAGTTGGCCGGGATCGCCGGGCTCGGGCTCTGTGCGCCGTAAGCGAGATCGCTCGGGATGAAGAGTTTGATCTTCTCGCCGACGTGCATCAGTTGCAGACCTTCGACCCAACCCGGAATCACACCGCCAACAGGCAGGTCGATCGGGCTGCCGCGCTCAACGGAACTGTCGAAGACCTTGCCGTCGATCAGCTTGCCTTCGTAGTGAACAGTCACAACATCGGTAGGCTTGGGCTGAGCGCCATCGGCTTTCTTGATGATCTGATACTGCAGGCCGGAAGCGGTGGTGACCACGCCGTCCTTTTTACCGTTCTCTTCGAGGAATTTCTTGCCAGCGGCAGAAGCTTCTTCGCTCATCTTCGCCAGACGCTCTTCGGAACGCTTTTGCAGCGCGGAGAAGGCTTCAACCAGCTCTTCGTCCTTGAGTTTCTGATCTTTCTTGCCAACCGCGTCTTCGATACCCAGGGCTACAGCCTTGGAATCCAGATCATCCATACCTTCCTGAGCCAGGCTTTTGCCCATGTTCAGACCGATGCCATAAGACGCTTTTTGTGCTGGGGTTTTCAGCTCTACGGTGCTGGCTTGCTTGTCACAACCTGCGAGTACCAGACCGACCAGGGCAATCGCCGCTGCCAACCGATGCTGTTTCATGCTAATTCCTTGTTCATGCGCCAAAAGGGCAAACGAGTAAAGCCGCGAGCTTATCAGGCCGCCGCGATCAATGGCTACCGGCATGAGAGGCAGAAAACGCCGATAAGTTCAGGTATCCAAAGGTTTTCCCGGATCTGTACCGCATTGTTCAGTTGCAGTTCAGTTTGTGATTCGCACAGGCAAGGCGCTGGCTCGCTGCACAGGGCTCAGGCTACGGGACTGATCACACCGGCATCAGGCCAGCGCGCACTGGTCTGTAGCACGCGCAGAAGCCCGGCCCGCGCCACCCGACGGACGAAATCCTGCACGCTGAGGGTACCGGCTTCGAGTTGCGCCTGAATGGACTCGGCCCCGGAGTACACGCGCGATACGCTTTGCAACAGTTGAAACTCCTCGGCGGACTGGCTGGGGGTGTAACAGAGCAGCGCGCCGTCGGCTGCCGAGAAATAGACGGCGGACATCTCGAAACCATAGCGAATCGGCAAGCCTTTGCGGCGCTGTGCCGGTTTGTGCCGATAGCTGAACATCCGATGCAGGTCATCCGGCTCGAAGAAATCGTTCATCACTTCACGCCCACCCTCGACGGCCAGATTGGCTGAACAGAAATACATACCGTCTACACGATAGCCGTCAGGCAATGCAGGCCGGTAATACGCATCGGGATGGAACGCCGAACACGGCGCGTACACCGGCATGCCGTCATCGAGAATCGGCTCGGCAATCCGATAGGCTCGCTCGACCGGATTGAACAGAAGAAAACCGATGATCTGCGAATGAATACGACTGCCGATACGGCCATGTGCATAACGTGCAGCCTCATCGGCGCTGTCGAACGGCGCGCTGAGACTCAGGGGTCGGGGTGGCCATTGCGCGTCGCAGCTTGCAGGCGATTTGGCGGGAGGTGTACGAGCGGCAGCGTCGTCCGGGTAAGGCTGCCAGTCGGCCGGCACTTTGCCTGACCGCCCCCACAGTCGGCTGGGCACTATCACGTGCAGATCCCCGGCTCCGGCCAGCAGGCGGACCACATCACTGGGCATCATGCTGAGGTTCTGCAACGCCTTGTGGATCTGGCTGAGTTCACACAAGTGCGGCATGCTCCGCGGACCAGAAACGCGCGCAAACAAAGCGTCTTCGGCAGCAGAGCGGGACAGCGTGTATTTGATCAGGGAGCCGTCAGGCCCGGAAAGATAGGTCGCCGCACACACCTCCTGATCGTCGATCACCGCATAAATGTCGCCGACAGAAAAACTGTTCGGGTAAGTGACCTTTTCACTGTCCGGCCACTCGTCGAGCCCGGCCGGCAGTGACGGGTGAGAATGGTAGACCGCATAGTCCTCATGCCCTTGCGGGTAGAGCACATAACCTTCCTGCTCGTTGCGCGGGAAAACCTCGTTGGGATCGAAGCTGAACTGGCTGCCGTTCATGGGCTCGGTCGCAATGTACTTGCCATCCTTGCGAACCAGGATGAAACCGCCGTATTCGCGATCACGCCGGTCGCCGATCCGCTCATGGGCATAACGCGCGGCATCGTCAGGATGATCGAATGGCGCGCTGAGCTTAGGCATGTCGGAATGGTGATCGATGGATCGTTTGTAGAATCTTTTTCTGGGGTGCATCCGGGGCTCCTTGAAAGCCTGACTGATTGAGTCATGAGCTTAAGGAAACCCCAAACGGCAAGTGACATAGATGAATATGACCTTACGTAGGTCTGCCGGCGCCGGACAACATGAAATTAAAGATAATTTTTAAGCATTTCGGGATGTGCTTCGATCCGCAGCGGGGCGAGTCTGCCCAGCCCCTGCGTCGACCATCGCGACTGGCGATCAGGGCTCATGCAGTTTGTCGTGTTCAGGAACGTTTTATGCAATCGACCACTCGTTTTCGTTCAAAGCGCACGACAGCCCGCCAGTTGGCAAGCCTGGCCGTGATCGCCGCAGCAGCCATGTTGCCGGTCAGCGCAGCCTATGCCGCCAAGAAACCGCCTCTGGTTGTCACTGAGGGCATCAAGGCCTACCGCCTGTGCACAGGCTCCGACAAGCTTTCACACGTCATCGAAGGCTCGATCGATCAACAGGCCATGACCGATGTCAGCGCCCTGCACTTCAAGGAGACCCCGGCGCACTCGACCTTTGACTGGCACCCGGCACCCGAAGAGCAGTACGTGATCACCCTGTCCGGCACGCTGGAATTTTCCACCACTGGCGGCGAAAACTTTGTTCTGCACCCCGGGGAAGTATTGCTGGCGCAGGACACCACAGGCCCCGGCCATCGCTGGAAGCTGATCGACGATCAGCCTTGGCGACGTGCGTACGTCATCACCAAGCCAGGCGACAAGGGCGCGTTCGTGCCGAAGGACGGAGCGTCTGCGAAGGGCTGCTGATGCAGTGATGCAGCCGCCTTCATCGACCGTGATTACATCGACGCATCAACCGCTGGCTCGGAAATTTCGATCAGGTTCAGATCCGGATCACGCACATATACCGACCAGATCGGCCCGGTAGCACCGGTGCGCTCGACTGGACCTTCGACGATCGGCCAGTCCTGCTCCTGCAGGTGCACAATCACCTGCTCGAGCGGGATGGTGGCGATGAAACACAGATCCAGCGCACCTGGCACCGGCAAATGAGCCTTGGGCTCGAATTCCTTGCCGCGTTCATGGACGTTGATTTTCTGATTGCCGAAGCGGAATGCCAGACGTCCCTGACGAAAGCGTTCAGGGGTCATACCCAGAACGCGTACGTAAAAGTCCTTACAGGCGTCGATATCGGCAGTGGTCAGTACCAGGTGGTCCAGATGATCAATCACGGGATCAGCTCCGTTTGGAATAGAGTTCTGTTTACGACAACGGCCACGTTTCGGATCAGATAATGCCAAGCCGACGCCACTCGGCACGTGTGCCAGCATCGATACCATGGGCTTCAAGCACGGCATCGGTGTGTTGGCCGAGTGTCGGCGCAGACGATCGTACCTGACCCGGCGTGTCTTGAAGTTTAGGCACAATCCCCGGAAGGGTGACGGGTGTTCCGTCGTCCAGCGTGCCCTGCAACAGCATGTCTCGCGCCTGATAATGCGGGTCACTGGCGATGTCGGCAGCGTCGTAGATCTTGCCTGCCGGGATACGTGCTTCGTTGAGCGCCGCAAGGACTTCGTCCATCGAGCGCTCGGCGGTCCAGGTCGAAATGGCCGCATCGATGCGCGCCACATGCCGGACCCGCCCGTCGTTGTGCTGAAGCTCGGGGTCGCTGGCCAGATCCATGCGACCGATCCTTTCCATCAGGCGCCGGAAGATACTGTCGCCATTGCCCGCGATCAGCGCGTACTTGCCGTCATTGCAGCGGTAGGCATTGCTCGGAGCGATGCCAGGCAGACTGCTGCCAGCCGGCTCGCGGACAGTATCGAATACCGAATACTCGGGAATCAGGCTTTCCATCATGTTGAACACTGACTCGTACAACGCGACATCTATTTGCTGCCCCTCGCCGCCATTCTGCTCACGGTGACGAAGCGCCAGCAGAACGCCGATCACACCGTGCAGCGCAGACAGCGAATCGCCAATCGATACGCCGACACGCACTGGCGTGCGCCCTGCCTCGCCCGACAGATGGCGCAAACCGCCCATGGCCTCGCCGATCACGCCAAAACCCGGCCGGTCGCGATACGGCCCGGTCTGCCCGTAGCCAGAGACACGCAGCATGATCAGTTTCGGATTGAGGGCGTGCAGCGCTTCCCAGCTCAACCCCCAGCCTTCAAGCGTGCCGGGGCGAAAGTTCTCGACCAGTACATCGGCATCCCGGATCAACCGTCGTGCCATTTCCTGCGCTTGAGGCTGGCGCAGATCAAGGGTCACCGACTGTTTGTTGCGGGACTGCACCGCCCACCAGACGGACGTGCCGTTATGCAGCAAACGCCATTTGCGCAGGGGATCCCCGGTCAGCGGCGGCTCGACCTTGATGACCTCGGCACCGAACTCGGCGAGGATCTTCGCCGCGAACGGACCGGCAATGAGCTGACCCAGCTCCACCACCTTGATGCCCTGAAGAGGTAGGCTCATGACACGTCCTTTCTTGTTTGGGAGGTGGAGGAATGATCTGCGCAAATGCGCTGGATGGAAAGCCGGACGGTGCGCTGCCAGACCAGACCGCCGTAAAAACCCCGCACCAGGCGGGGTTCATTAAATCAATTGCTGCAGGCTAACTGGAAACTCATCGAGGAATCACCCGAGGCCCCCCGTTTACCGACCATAAGCCCCAATACATTGACCTGCTCCGTAGTTGCCGCGCCGCCCAACTTGGCGTGCCCATAGAACAGCCGTTCATGATCACTGGTATCAATGGAAGACACCGAGCAGAAACCTGGAGAGTTCTTAAACTGTCCTTCCTTGAAGAACACTTTATAGGTTGCGAAGTAGTCTTTCTGGCTGCTGTAACTTACAGACTTGATCCAAGGGGACGACTGAGCAACAACATTACCGCGCTGGTCGATGGTCGCGGTGTGCAGCACTGGCTTGGCCAGCGCGCTCGCAGACAGGATCAAGGCCGTAGTGCTTATAAACAGTTTAAAACGATTTTTCATAGTCATCCCTTTACTCACTGAAGTATCAGACCGCCTCGATTCTGCGGTCGGTCTGGATTAATTATTTGGGGTCATCAAGAGAACTTCTGATGACTGAATACCCCATCAACCCATTCAGCTAATACCAGCAAAGAGAATAAATCAAGCGTTCACCAAGGCTAACTAGCAGGCCTGGTTTAAACTTCAATAATTAAGGATGTTACTTACATCCGCGCAGAATAATTCTTACAAAACTTCAATAGAACTGCAGCAGGGGCATTGCACGTTGCACGAGGGGGGCGGGATTTCCAGACGACAGAAAGCAAAAAGCCCGCACTAGGCGGGCTTTCTGTTTGCTTCAAGGAGTTCAAGGGCCTTGAAGCGGAATATGGCGCAGCGGACGGGACTCGAACCCGCGACCCCCGGCGTGACAGGCCGGTATTCTAACCGACTGAACTACCGCTGCGCGTAACACTAAAAGCGAGTTTGGTGGGTGATGACGGGATCGAACCGCCGACCCGCTGCTTGTAAGGCAGCTGCTCTCCCAGCTGAGCTAATCACCCTTCACTCTCGGTGTGGCGCGCATTCTACGGAGCGACCTGTACTCTGGCAAGCACTTTTTCAAATAATTTTTATAATCCTTCCAAAGGCTTACAAACGCTCTGTACAGGGTTGGCCCCAGCGGCTGAGGAGCGAATAATGCCCGCCTTTGTATAGAAAGAGAGATTCACCTCATGTGGTTCAAAAACCTGCTTGTCTATCGCCTGACCCAGGACGTGCCTTTTGATGCCGAAGCGCTGGAGACAGCACTGGCGACCAAACCGGCGCGCGCCTGCGCCAGCCAGGAGGTAGCCACCTATGGTTTCGTCGCTCCTTTCGGCAAGGGCGAAGACGCTCCATTGGTACACATCAGTCAGGACTTCATGCTGATCGCTGCACGCAAGGAAGAACGCATTCTGCCGGGCAGCGTCGTGCGTGACGCGCTCAAGGAAAAGGTCGACGAGATCGAAGCCGAGCAGATGCGCAAGGTCTACAAGAAGGAACGCGATCAGCTAAAGGATGAAATCATCCAGGCCTTCCTGCCGCGCGCCTTTATCCGCCGCTCCGCCACCTTCGCCGCCATCGCGCCGAAGCAGGGCCTGATCCTGGTCAATGCCTCCAGCCCGAAACGCGCCGAGGACCTGTTGTCCACCCTGCGCGAGGTCATCGGCTCGCTGCCGGTACGTCCGCTGACGGTCAAGGTTTCACCGAGTGCGACCATGACCGACTGGGTCAAGACCCAGAAAGCAGCCGACAACTTCTTCGTGCTGGACGAGTGCGAGTTGCGCGATACCCACGAAGATGGCGGCATCGTGCGCTGCAAACGTCAGGACCTGACCGGCGACGAAATCCAGCTGCACCTGAGCACAGGCAAGGTCGTGACCCAGCTGTCGCTGGCCTGGCAGGACAAGCTGTCGTTCGTGCTGGACGATAAGCTGGTGGTCAAGCGTCTGAAGTTCGAGGACCTGCTGCAGGATCAGGCCGAACAGGACGGTGGTGACGAGGCGTTGGGGCAACTGGACGCCAGCTTCACGCTGATGATGCTGACCTTCGGCGAGTTCCTGCCGGAGCTGTTCGAGGCATTGGGCGGCGAAGAGATTCCGCAAGGCATCTGATACGCGCTTTTGCAACACTGCCGCTCGAAACACTGCGCCGTCACGTCAGACGGCGCATTCATTTCATCCCGGTTATTCAACCAGAAGGAACAGGCCATGCGTGCGTTGGCAGCCTTGAGTCGTTTTGTCGGCAACACGTTTGCCTACTGGGTTTTGTTGTTCGCCATTCTGGCATTTCTGTTTCCGCAGGCATTCATTGGCCTTAAGAGCTGGATCGTGCCGCTACTCGGGCTGGTCATGTTCGGCATGGGCCTGACCCTGAAACTCGACGATTTTTCCGAAGTGGCGCGTAACCCGTGGCGAGTGGCGCTGGGTGTGATTGCGCACTTCGTGATCATGCCCGGTGTGGCCTGGTTGCTGTGCCAGGTGTTTCAACTGCCGCCGGAGATTGCCGTGGGCGTGATTCTGGTCGGCTGCTGTCCGAGCGGCACTTCATCCAACGTCATGGCCTGGCTGGCAAAGGGTGATCTGGCGCTGGCGGTGGCGATCGCTGCGGTCACTACCCTGCTCGCCCCGCTGCTGACCCCGACCTTGATCTGGTTCCTCGCTTCGGCGTGGCTGCCGGTGTCTTTCCTCGATATGTTCTGGTCGATCCTGCAACTGGTCATGCTGCCGATTGTGTTGGGCGTGGTTGCCCAGCGTCTGTTGGGCGCGCGGGTCAGCTATGCGGTAGACGTGCTGCCGCTGGTGTCGGTGGTCAGTATTGTGATGATCGTCTGTGCGGTGGTCGCGGCCAGTCAGGCGAAAATCGCTGAATCCGGCCTGCTGATCATGGCGGTGGTGATTCTGCATAACACGTTCGGTTTTCTGTTGGGTTATTTCACTGGCAAGGTTTTCAAGCTGCCATTGGCGCAACGCAAGTCGCTGGCGCTGGAGGTCGGTATGCAGAACTCGGGGCTGGGCGCTGCGCTGGCCAGTGCTCATTTTTCGCCGCTGGCGGCAGTGCCAAGCGCGCTGTTCAGTGTCTGGCACAATATTTCCGGGGCGTTGCTGTCGACGTATTTCAGGACGATGCCGGAGGAAGAGAATACGTCCGCCCGTTGATGTCAGTTGACTATCGTTCCTCACGCTCCAGTGAACTGACCCCAAAAAGTTGGACGGTTGACTATCGTTCCCATGCTCCGCGTGGGAATGCAGTTCGTGACGCTCTGCGTCACACGGCGGTTCTGCGAGGTCAGGTGGATGTGGGTTCCAGCTCAGGTCACCTTTGGCCATCGTGCCAATCCGAAGTGATTGGCACGTCAGTCGTACGCAGCGTAAACGCTACTGCACTTTCCCTCTCAGCGCTTTCACTTCTTCGCGCACGTCCACGGGGGTTGCCACGTCGGCGGCAATGGGCGAACCGGCAACCAGTACCACGCGAGACCAGAGGCGGCGAAACAGGGTCTTGCTCGGGTCGCGGCTGAAGAAGCTGCCCCACAGGCCTTGCAGTGCCAGTGGAATGACCGGTACCGGGGTTTCCTGGATGATGCGGCTCATGCCGTTCTTGAAGCCGTTGATTTCGCCGTCGGTGGTCAGTTTGCCTTCCGGGAAGATGCACACCAGTTCGCCTTCCGCGAGGTACTGGGCGATGCGCTTGAACGATTTCTCGTAGATGTCCATGTCTTCGTTACGCCCGGCAATGGGGATGGTCCCGGCTGTGCGAAAGATGAAGTTGAGCACGGGCAGCTGGTAGATCTTGTAGTACATGACAAAGCGGATCGGGCGCCTCACTGCACCGGCAATCAGCAATGCATCGACAAAGGACACATGGTTGCAGACCAGCAGCGCCGCGCCTTCGTCCGGGATCCGATCCAGATTGCGGTGTTCGACGCGGTACATGGAATGGCCAAGCAGCCAGATCATGAAGCGCATGGTGAACTCGGGGACGATCTTGAAGATGTAGATGTTGACCGCGATGTTCATCACCGACACGGCCAGAAACAGCTGCGGAATCGACAGTTTGGCAACGCTCAGCAGCAGGATCGAGACAATCGCCGAGACCACCATGAACAGCGCGTTGAGAATGTTGTTGGCGGCGATGACGCGCGAGCGCTCTTTCAGCGGCGTGCGCGACTGGATCAAGGCGTACAGCGGCACGATGTAAAAGCCACCGAATACGCCGATACCCAGAATATCGAACAGCACCAGCCAGCCCTGCCCTGATGACAGCACCGCCAGCCAGTCGTTGGCCTGCACGTTCTGTGGGAAACCGCCCGAATGCCACCACAGCAGCAGGCCAAAAATCGTCAGGCCCATCGAGCCGAACGGCACCAGCCCGATCTCGACCTTATGCCCGGACAAGCGCTCGCAGAGTAACGAGCCCAGCGCGATGCCGATGGAGAATACGGCCAGAATCAGCGTAACGACCGTTTCGTCGCCGTACATCCATTCCTTGGCATAGGCCGGGATCTGCGTCAGGTAGATAGCGCCCACGAACCAGAACCACGAGTTGCCGACAATCGAGCGCGAAACCGCGGGCGTCTGCCCAAGCCCCATGCGCAAGGTGGCCCATGACTGGGTAAAAATGTTCCAGTTGAGCTTCATCTCCGGCGAGGCAGCATCGGCGCGCGGGATACCGAAGCTGGCCAGGAACCCCAGGCAGGCAACCAGCACGATGGCAGCCGCCACCACCCAGGCATAGTGCGAAGAAGACATCATCACACCCGCGCTGATGGTGCCGGCCAGAATCGCCAGAAAGGTGCCCATCTCGACCAGCGCGTTGCCACCGACCAGTTCGCTCTCGCGCAGGTGCTGGGGCAGGATCGAATACTTGACCGGCCCGAACAGCGCCGAGTGCGTACCCATGGCGAACAGCGCGGCCAGCATCAACTCCAGATGATTGAACAGAAAGCCTGCGGCGCCGACCACCATGATTACGATCTCGCCGAACTTGATGATCCGGATCAACTTGTCCTTGGGGTACTTCTCGCCGAACTGCCCGGCCAGCGCCGAGAACAGAAAGAACGGCAGGATGAACAGCAAGGCGCACAGATTGACGTAGATCGAGCGATCCCCGTCGATGCTCAGCTTGTAAAGGATGGCAAGGATCAATGACTGCTTGAAGATGTTGTCATTGAATGCCCCGAGGGACTGAGTGATGAAAAACGGCAGGAAACGGCGTTTCCCGAGCAGGCTGAATTGTGACTGTTGGCTCATCGTCCGTGGTCCTGAGAAGCTGGGGAGAACTGACGCAGCGGCCAATCCGAGGCACATTGAAGACGTAACGCCGCCGAATGTCGATAGGACATTTTCTTTTACAAAACCTGTGTCGCTATTTTTATCACTTCGGGCTTGGCCGGGACCGCTGCGACACCGCGCCACGCTCGACCTTGGTCGACAAAGACGAAGCGCGGCCATCGTGCGAGACTGCGCGTTATCGATACGGTGTGGAATTTGATATGTCGCTGTCCAGCGGGCTGATTGCGGCCGTTGCTCTTACCTATATGGCCATCATGTTCGCCATCGCCTTCTACGGCGACCGCTACAGCGCGTCGCTGCGCCCGACTATGCGCGCCTGGGTCTACAGCCTGTCGCTGGCGGTGTACTGCACCAGTTGGACGTTTTTCGGCGCAGTGGGTCAGGCCGCCGAGCAGTTGTGGTCGTTTCTGCCGATTTATCTGGGACCCATCGTGCTGATGGTACTGGCGCCCTGGGTACTGCAAAAAATGGTGCTGATCAGCAAGCAGGAAAATATCACTTCAATTGCCGACTTCATCGCAGCGCGCTATGGCAAGTCCCAGTCACTGGCGGTGATGGTGGCGCTGATTTGCCTGATCGGCATGCTGCCGTACATCGCGTTGCAGCTCAAAGGCATCGTGCTGGGGGTGAATATCCTGATCGGTGCCGTGGCTGACTCCACCGGCACCCGCGCGCAGGACACCGCGTTGGTGGTGTCGCTGATTCTCGCGCTGTTCACCATCGTCTTCGGCGCACGCAATCTGGATGTCACCGAACACCATCGCGGCATGGTGCTGGCCATTGCCTTCGAGGCGCTGGTCAAGCTGTTTGCGTTCATGGCGGTCGGCGTATTCGTCACGTTCGGCCTGTATGACGGATTCGACGACCTGTTCAATCAGGCCAAACTCGCGCCACGTCTCGAGGAATACTGGAAAGACACGATCAACTGGCCGTCGATGTTCGTGCAGACCGGCGTGGCGATGATGGCGATTGTCTGCCTGCCCCGCCAGTTCCACGTGACGGTGGTCGAGAACATCGAGCCTCAAGACCTGAATCTCGCCAAATGGGTGTTCCCGGCCTATCTGGCGCTGGCTGCACTGTTCGTGGTGCCGATTGCACTGGCCGGACAAATGCTCCTGCCGGGCTCCATGCTGCCCGACTCGTTCGTGATCAGCCTGCCGCTGGCTCACGCTCACCCTTCACTCGCGCTGCTGGCCTTCATTGGCGGAGCATCGGCGGCAACCGGCATGGTGATCGTCGCCTGCGTAGCGCTGTCGACGATGATTTCCAACGACATGCTGCTGCCGTGGCTGTTAAGACGCAAAAACACCGAACGGCCGTTCGAAGCGTTTCGTCACTGGATGCTTTCCGTCAGACGCATCAGCATCGTGATGATTCTTCTGCTGGCCTACGTCAGCTACCGGATGCTCGGGTCGACGGCCAGTCTGGCGACCATCGGCCAGATCGCCTTTGCCGCGATCACCCAGCTGGCTCCCGCCATGTTCGGTGCGTTGTACTGGAAGCAGGCCAATCGGCGTGGTGTATTTGCAGGCCTGGCGGCCGGTATCTTCATTTGGTTCTACACACTCGTGCTGCCGGTGGCGGCGCATGGCATGGGCTGGTCTTTGAGCACGTTCCCACTGCTCTCCTGGCTGCACAGCAACCCGTTCGACCTGCCTATCTCGCCGATGACCCAGGGCGTGGTGCTGTCGATGGCCGGCAACTGCACGTTGTTCGCCTGGGTGTCGATGCTGTCGCGCACGCGAGTGGCCGAGCACTGGCAGGCGGGTCGTTTCATCGGCCAGGAAACCCAGGGACGCGACTTCAGCCGCCCGCTGCTCGCGGTACAGATCGAGGACCTGCTCAGCCTGTCGGCACGCTTTGTCGGTGAGGACCGCGCGCGGCAGAGTTTCATCCGCTTCGCCCAACGGCAGGGCAAGGGTTTCAACCCCAGCCTCAATGCCGACGGTGAATGGATCGCGCATACCGAGCGACTGCTGGCCGGCGTGCTCGGCACCTCTTCGACCCGTGCGGTGGTCAAGGCCGCTATCGAAGGTCGCGACATGCAGCTGGAAGACGTCGTACGCATCGCCGACGAAGCCTCCGAAGTACTGCAGTTCAACCGCGCGCTGCTGCAGGGTGCTATCGAAAACATTACCCAGGGCATCAGCGTGGTCGACCAGTCCTTGCGTCTAGTCGCCTGGAATCGTCGCTACCTTGAGCTGTTCAATTACCCTGAAGGCCTGATCGGCGTCGGCCGGCCGATTGCCGACATCATCCGTTACAACGCCGAGCGCGGACTCTGCGGACCGGGCGAGGCAGAAGTTCACGTTGCGCGGCGTCTGCACTGGATGCGCCAAGGCCGCGCTCACACCTCGGAGCGGTTGTTTCCCAATGGCCAGGTGATCGAGCTGATTGGCAACCCGATGCCGGGCGGCGGCTTCGTCATGAGTTTCACCGACATCACCGAGTTCCGCGCCGCCGAGCACGCCCTCAAAGGCGTCAATGAAAGTCTTGAGCAACGGGTAGCCGCACGTACCCACGAGTTGTCCCAGCTCAATCAGGCGCTGACCGAAGCCAAGGGCACCGCTGAAGCCGCCAACGAATCGAAGACCCGTTTCCTGGCCGCGGTGAGCCACGACCTGATGCAGCCGTTGAACGCTGCACGACTGTTCTCCGCCGCGCTGTCACATCAGCAGGAAGGGATTTCCAGCGACGCCCAGCAACTGGTTCGGCACCTGGACAGCTCGCTGCGCTCTGCCGAAGACCTGATCAGCGACCTGCTGGATATTTCCCGCATCGAAAACGGCAAGATCACCCCGGATCGCCAACCGTTTCCGCTCAGCGCGCTGTTTGACACCCTCGGTGCCGAATTCAAAGCGCTGGCTCAGGAGCAAGGCCTGAGTTTTCGTGTGAGGGGCAGTTCACTGCGCGTCGACAGCGATATCAAGCTGTTGCGCCGGGTGTTGCAGAACTTTTTGACCAACGCTTTCCGCTATGCCAAAGGTCCTATTCTGCTGGGTGTCAGGCGCTACGGTGACAGCCTGAGCCTGGAAGTCTGGGACCGGGGGCCGGGCATTCCCGAAGACAAGCGCAAGGTGATCTTCGAAGAATTCAAACGCCTCGACAGCCACAAGACTCACGCGGCCAAGGGGCTGGGCCTGGGGCTGGCGATCGCCGATGGTTTGTGCCGCATCCTCGAGCATCCTTTACAGGTGCGCTCATGGACCGGCAAAGGCAGCGTATTCAGCGTCCGGGTACCGCTGGCCGCGCCCCAGGCTGCACTCCCCGCAACACTGCCTGAAGTCAGCCGCCCCGCACTGAACGGTACGCACGTGCTGTGTGTCGACAACGAAGACAGCATCCTGATCGGTATGCACAGCCTGCTGTCACGCTGGGGCTGTCAGGTCTGGACCGCGCGCAATCGACAGGAATGCGAAGCGCTGCTGAACAATGGCGTCCGGCCGCAGATTGCCCTGGTGGATTACCATCTTGATGAAGGCGAAACCGGTACTGAACTCATGGCCTGGCTGCGTACCCGACTGGGTCAACCGGTGCCGGGCGTGCTTATCAGTGCCGATGGGCGTGCGGAGTTGATCGCTCAGGTGCACGCGGCGGGGCTCGATTACCTGCCCAAGCCGGTCAAGCCTGCAGCGCTGCGCGCACTGTTGAGCCGGCATGTGAGTCTGGACGGGTAACGGAATGCCGGTTGTTCGCAGAGGCCACGAACAACCGGATCAGTGCGGAGTAACAGAAAGGACTGTCGCTTAACCAAACAACCAGTAGCCCAGCAGCGTCAGTACCGCCACGGCCAGAACAGGGCGCAATATGCGATAAGCCTTGGGGTTGGCGCGCTTGAACTGCTTGACCTTGCCACTGAAGCCATCACTGAAACGCTTGCTGAACGCATACGCCTGGTTGATTCCGCCGACGCGCTCGTCGTCGAGGTTCTGCGGAGCGGTGGCGCGCCCCAGAAACGCGCTGACACTGCGGTTCATACGGGTCATGAAGCGGTTGGTCAGTGGACGCTCGATGTCACAGAACAGAATCACCCGGGTCTGGTCGGTCTCGTTCTTGACCCAGTGAACATAGGTCTCATCGAACATGACGTCCTGACCGTCACGCCAGGCGTATTCCTTGCCATCGACAAAGATCCGGCAATCATCGGAGTTGGGTGTCGACAGGCCCAGGTGATAACGCAGCGAACCGGCAAACGGATCGCGGTGCGGATTGAGGTGACTGCCACCCGGCAACAGCGCGAACATCGCGCCCTTGACGTTGGGAATGCTGTTGACCAGTTCGACGGTTTTCGGGCACAGCGCCTCGGCAGACGGCAAGGCCTTGTCGTACCACTTCAGGTAAAAGCGCTTCCAGCCCTTCTTGAAGAACGAGCCAAAACCGGCGTCGTTGTTTTTCTCCGCCGCACGAATATAGCCTTCGTCGAACAGGTGCATGGCTTCGTCGCGAATGGTTTCCCAGTTGTCCTTGAGGATGTCCAGTTCAGGGAACTTGCTGCGGTCCAGATACGGCTCGGACGGCACGCGGGAAAACAGGTACATCAGTGCGTTGTAAGGTGCGAACAATGCCGAATGGTTGACGAACTGCCGCAACAGGGGCAATCGGGCACGACCGCGCAAATGAACGTACAGCGTGCTGCCCAGAAACAGCATCAGGATCGATGCCTTGGCAACAAATGAAAGGGTCATGAAGCTCTCCTTGAAGCGGGCAGATAACGCCAAACGTCACGCGGGCAGTGCTGATGCATGATTCTGAATAATGACTGGAGCGCCGGGCGGACAGCGCTGATCGTCCGGCGAGTCGTAAGCTGGCCATCATAAACCCTTGCGTTGCCCGCATGAAGTGCGCACTTGCGAAGATGTGTTACTGGGAAAGCTCCTGATCGGTAAACAGATCGCTGAACAGCATGCTCGACAGGTAACGTTCGCCGGAGTCCGGCAGGACCACCACGATCGTCTTGCCTTGCATCTCTGGCTTTTCAGCCAGACGGACGGCGGCCGCCATTGCGGCGCCGCACGAAATACCGCACAGAATGCCCTCCTCCTGCATCAGACGCCGCGCCATGGCCTTGGACTCTTCATCGGTGACACGCTCTACCCGATCGACAATCGACAGGTCGAGGTTTTTCGGGATGAAGCCGGCGCCGATGCCCTGAATCTTGTGCGGGCTGGGGGTGATCGTTTCACCGGCCATCGCCTGGGTGATGATCGGCGAACCGTCCGGCTCGACGGCGACCGACAGGATCGGTTTGCCTTCGGTGTGCTTGATATACCGGGAGATACCGGTGATAGTCCCGCCAGTCCCTACGCCTGCTACCAAGACGTCGATGGCACCGTCGGTGTCTGCCCAGATTTCCGGGCCAGTGGTTTTTTCATGGATGGCCGGGTTGGCCGGGTTCTCGAACTGCGCCGGCATGAAATAGTGCTCGGGGTTACCTGCCAGCAGCTCTTCGGCCTTGGCAATCGCACCTTTCATCCCCTTGGCCGCTTCGGTCAGCACCAGTTCTGCACCCAGGGCCTTGAGTACCTTGCGACGTTCTATGCTCATGGAAGCAGGCATGGTGAGCATCAGCTTGTAGCCACGGGCAGCGGCAACGAAGGCCAGACCGATGCCGGTGTTGCCCGAGGTTGGCTCGACGATGGTCATACCCGGCTTGAGCCTGCCGCTGCTTTCGGCGTCCCAGATCATGTTGGCGCCGATACGGCATTTGACGGAATAACCCGGATTACGCCCTTCGATCTTGGCCAGAATGGTGACACCGCGTGGCGCGATACGATTGATCTGCACCAGCGGCGTATTACCGATGGAATGGGCGTTATCAGCGTAGATACGGCTCATGAGGGTGTCCTTGTGCACATCGGTTAAAGACCCAAAGCCTATGCCGCCAACTGTGGGGCGTCCAGTCTGACCGAACGGATGACGGCGCGAGCAGTCAATCCATCATTGAAACAGGAGACTCATGTCATGAAACGTCGCTACAGCTGGCCGCTATGGACCCTGGCCGCTTTGATAGTCCTGCTGATCGCTGTCAATATCGCCTTGCCCTATCTGGTGCGTGACTATCTGAACGACAAACTGGCCGACATGGGTGATTACCGAGGCGAGATTACCGATGTGGACCTGGCACTGTGGCGAGGCGCGTACCGGATCAAGGGGCTGAAGATCGTCAAGACCGACGGCAAGGTCCCGGTGCCCTTCTTCGACGCACCGATGATCGAACTGGCAGTCAGCTGGCATTCACTCTGGTATGACCATGCGGTGGTCGCGAAAGCCCTGTTCACCGATCCGCAAATCAACTTCGTGGACGGCGGCAGCAAGCAGGACTCGCAGACCGGTCAGGGCACTGACTGGCGTACCCAGATGAACAAGCTGCTGCCTATCACCCTCAACGAATTGCGCATCGACAACGGGCGTATCACGTTCAATAACTTCAACTCCAAGCCCAAGGTAAAAATCGAGGCGGACCAGGTCAATGCCAGCATCTACAACCTGACCAACGTGGTCGACGTGGAAGGCAATCGCGATGCCGAGTTCAAGGGCAAGGCGCGCCTGCTGGGCCACGCCGATCTGGAAAGCTCAGCCAGATTCGACCCGTTCAGCAACTTTGAAGACTTCGACTTCAAACTGCGCGCCACCGGCATCCAGCTCAAGAAACTCAACGATTTCTCGTCGGCCTACGGCAAGTTCGATTTCAACGCTGGCGATGGCGACGTGGTGATTGAAGCGCAGGCCGATAAAGGCCAGCTCAAGGGCTACATAAAACCGCTGCTGCGCAACGTGGACGTGTTCAACTGGCAGCAGGATGTCGAAAACAAGGACAAGGGTGTTTTCCGTTCGATCTGGGAAGCGCTGGTCGGTACCAGCGAAACCGTGTTGAAAAACCAGCGGGAAAACCAGTTCGCCACACGCGTCGACCTCAGCGGCAGCGTTCATCAGCAGGACATCAGCGGCTTCCAGGCGTTTCTGCAGATCCTGCGCAATGCTTTCGTGCAGGCATTCAATGCGCGCTATGAGAGCAGCAAGGGTTCCTAGCGTGCTTTTTTGTCTTTGCCGTAGACGCCCCGCTCTTCGGCAGCCTGTGCCTGTTGCTGCAAAGCATCCCAGCCCAGGCAAGCCAGCGCCAGGGTGCGTGGTGTCGGCTCGCGGGAGTTGCTGTAGCGGGTGATGCTGCGCGGGCTAACACCCAATGCTTTTGCGGCCTGAGCCAGGGGCAAACCCGTGCGGGCCCGCCACCCGATGAAAATACGCGTGTTTTCATCGGTGGCCGCTTGAGCCTGAGCGTCAAGGTACAAGGTATCGGCACCGATCTGGATATCCGGCTCCGGCCATTCAACCGTCCAGCCATCATCGCCCACCTGGGCCTGGGCAAAGGCATCGGCAGCAATCAAAGGCCGTAACCCAGGAAAAGTCTGCACATCCGCGCTCATGTCGAGCACGAATTGCTGATCGTCGATGAACGTCAAGGCCAGTCGATAACCAGACTGGGCCTGAACCTCCTTGAGCCGTGGGCGTTTCATGGATGCCATCGTTTCCATTCCTCCATCAGTTCGTTAGGTGAGTTCGTATCCATTCAAGAGCTTCCCTTAACACAACAGCCGGTGCGGTTCCGCGCATGGGCTCTACAAGCTCAAGGCAAATCAGCACGTCCAGCCCTCCACCGGTCAGGTGAACATGCGGCGGCAGGTGGTCTTTTTCTCTCAGCTGAATCCTGTATTTATCCCTGAATCTGTATTTGGTCGACATGGCACACATGGTATCGCCAAATTAGCCATACCAGAAGCAGCGTTACAATTTACACCCGGTCACAGCGTGACGCGCCATTCAAGAACTGAATGAGGCGTCTTCGTTCACAGCCATCGGGCCGCCACGTTATAGTCAGGGCATTGCTTGCCCCTCTTACGGCGTGCGTGCCGACCGGTTACGCGCGCCCATGCGAAAAAGGATGGATCAATGAAGTTCGAAGGTACGCCGGCCTACGTTGCCACTGACGATCTCAAGCTGGCGGTCAACGCGGCCATCACGCTGGAGCGTCCACTGCTGGTCAAGGGCGAGCCCGGCACCGGCAAGACCATGCTCGCCGAGCAACTGGCCGAGTCCTTCGGCGCGAAACTGATTACCTGGCATATCAAGTCCACGACCAAGGCCCATCAGGGCCTGTACGAATACGATGCGGTGAGTCGTCTGCGCGACTCGCAACTGGGCGTCGACAAGGTCCACGACGTACGCAATTACCTGAAAAAGGGCAAGCTCTGGGAAGCCTTCGAGTCCGAGGAGCGTGTGATTCTGCTGATCGACGAAATCGACAAGGCCGATATCGAGTTCCCCAACGACCTGTTGCAGGAACTCGACAAGATGGAGTTCTACGTTTACGAGATCGATGAAACCATCAAGGCCAAAAAGCGACCGATCATCATCATTACCTCCAACAACGAGAAAGAGCTGCCGGATGCCTTTCTGCGTCGCTGCTTCTTTCACTACATCGCCTTTCCGGATCGGGCCACGCTGCAACGCATCGTCGATGTGCATTACCCGGACATCAAGAAAGACCTGGTGAGCGAAGCGCTGGATGTATTCTTTGACGTGCGCAAGGTGCCGGGGCTGAAGAAGAAACCCTCCACTTCCGAGCTGGTCGACTGGCTGAAGCTGCTGATGGCCGACAACATCGGTGAAGCCGTGCTGCGCGAACGCGACCCGACCAAGGCGATTCCGCCACTGGCCGGCGCGCTGGTCAAGAACGAGCAGGACGTGCACTTACTGGAACGTCTGGCGTTCATGAGCCGTCGCGGCAACCGCTGATCGTGTCTATCCAACCTGCCATGTAAAAGGGCGACAGCCATGCTGCTCAACCTGTTCAACGAAATGCGCGCGGCCAAAGTGCCGGTGTCTCTGCGTGAACTGCTGGACCTGATCAATGCGCTGAAACAGCGGGTCGTCTTCGCCGACATCGATGAGTTCTATTTTCTGGCGCGCACGATTCTGGTCAAGGACGAGCGCCATTTCGACAAGTTCGACCGGGCCTTCGGCGCATATTTCAATGGCCTGGAAAATCTCGACGAGCATTTGCAGGCGTTGATCCCGGAAGACTGGCTGCGCAAAGAGTTCGAGCGTTCGCTTACGGACGAGGAACGCGCGCAGATTCAGTCGCTGGGCGGCCTCGACAAACTGATCGAGGAGTTCAAGAAACGCCTGGAAGAACAGAAGGAACGCCATGCCGGTGGCAACAAATGGATCGGCACCGGTGGCACCAGCCCGTTCGGTTCGGGTGGCTATAACCCGGAGGGCATCCGCGTCGGCGATGCAGGCGAGCGCAAAGGCAAGGCCGTCAAAGTCTGGGACCAGCGCGAATATAAAAACCTGGACGATCAGGTTGAACTGGGGACGCGCAATATCAAGGTGGCCCTGCGTCGCCTGCGCAAGTTCGCTCGTCAGGGCGCTGCGGATGAACTGGACATCGACAGCACCATCGATCACACCGCACGCGATGCGGGCCTGCTGAACATTCAGATGCGTCCGGAGCGGCGCAACACCATCAAGTTATTGCTGCTGTTCGACATCGGTGGCTCGATGGATTCACACATCAAGGTCTGTGAAGAGCTGTTCTCCGCATGCAAGACCGAGTTCAAGCACATGGAGTATTTCTACTTCCATAACTTCATTTACGAATCGGTGTGGAAGAACAACCAGCGCAGAAACTCGGAGCGGACCGCCACCCAGGACCTGCTGCACAAGTATGGCGAGGACTACAAAGTGATTTTCATCGGCGACGCCTCGATGGCGCCCTATGAAATCACCCAGCCCGGCGGCAGCGTCGAACACTGGAATGAAGAAGCAGGCTATGTATGGATGCAGCGCTTCATGGGCAAATTCAAGAAGATCATCTGGATCAATCCCTACCCGAAAGATGCCTGGGATTACACCACCTCAACGCATATCGTGCGTGATTTGATCGAGGGGCAGATGTATCCGCTGACCTTGAGCGGTCTCGAAGAAGGCATGCGCTACCTGGCGAAATGAAATAAGGCTGCTGCCAATGCTGTACAAGCCGGTCATCGACCGGCCGATACCACCCGACCAGCAGCATGATCATTTTGAACACCCGAACTACGCTGACAGTTCCACACAACCAATCAGACGGAAAAGTGCTGATTGAGTAGGTCGTTTTGCAGTTACTCCATCGTTTTGCCTGAGCAGCCGTCGCGACGTCGCGGGTTACTTATGAACGAAACGCTCGGGATCATGCAGCCTTACTTTTTCCCCTACATCGGTTACTTCCAGCTCATTGCGGCGGTCCAGCGCGGGCTGGTCTTCGACATCGTCAAATACAAACGCAAAAGCTGGATGAACCGCAATCGGGTACTGGGCAGCAAAGGCGACTGGCAATACATCAATGTTCCGGTCTGTGTCAGCGAGGGCGCGCTGATCAAGGACGCGACCATCATCGACCTTGCCTGTGCCCACCGACGAATCACGAATCAGCTCGAACACTATCGAAGCAAGGCACCCTACTTTCGGGAAACCTTGCAGGTGGTCGAGCAGACATTCGGCACACCTGCCACCCACCTGTGTGAACTCAATACACGCGCGCTGAAAGTGGTCTGCGAATATTTAGGCATGAGCTTTGACTGGGAAAGCTGTGCAGCGATGAACCTTGATCTGCCGCCCATTGAACATGCGGGCCAATGGGCGCTGGAAATAAGCACGGTGCTGAAAGCGCGTCAGTACATCAACGCCACAGGTGGACGCGAAATCTTCATACCCGGCGAGTGGCAGGAAAGAGGCATAGAACTGAGGTTTCTCGAGCCCGCTTCATTCAGTTATTCCACGGGACCTATGAATTTCGTCGAAAACCTTTCAATCATCGACGTGCTGATGTGGAACGCACCTGAAACAGTACTCGCCTATCTACGTAATGAAACACGGGCAGTCATATGAACTGCCCACCGATGTTTCGCTACGCCCCGACCCAGAGTCAATTCCAGTCGCGTTCGAGCTGAGGCTTGCGTCGTCCGCCGTGGACCACCCAGCCAAGCAACAGCACCAAGCTTTCGATCACCAGCGCCAGCAGCAATGCGCTGATGATGCCCCAGGCAATCACTTCCGGGGCCAGCAGAACTTGCCACGTATAACCATTGAAGGTTTCGCGACGGATATCCGGATCGGAAGAGGTGGCCACGAAGATGGCTTTGGAATACCAAGGTCCCTGAAGCCCGAGCCACTGACGCTCAAGGATGTGCGTGCGGTTCATCAGGGTGTCGATGGTGTCCGCATCACTGCGAAAAACCGGGTCTTCACTGCTGCGATAGTGCTGGATCAGCGCCTGGATATCGCCCTTGAAGAACTGCTGTGCGGTGGCGGTATAGCCCTTCACGGCTTGCTGCGCCTCGATCAGATGCGCTTCGACACGCTTGCTGTAATCACTGATGAAGCCGGGAATCTGTACCCCGAACAGCAGGCCCATGGTGAACAGGACCAATCGCAGATAACTTCGCAGCATTAATATCCCTCTTCTTTTTTATCCATTAAGCCGATGTGATGGTGTCTTACGACCTGGCCGTCTCGGTGACGGCGTCGACCGAACCTTGCGCCACGCTCTCGCCCTTGCGCCACAGGCTCCACTGGCCCGGTTCATAGCGGTTCCAGTTTTCGTTCTCGGTCAAGGGTTCGGTCGCGATGACCGTGACCACGTCGTGCGGTGTGGTTTCAGCCTGAAAATCGACAATCACGTCGACATCTTTCAACCTTGCCGGACCAAACGGAGCTCGGCGGGTGATCTGAACCAGTTTGGTACTGCAAAAGCAAAACAGCCAGTCACCGTCGCTCAACAGGCAGTTGAACACGCCCTTACTGCGGTATTCGGCACACGCCTGGATCAGCGTAGGCAGCAACTCCTCGACGTCGACAGGCTCGGGAAAGGCTTCGCGGACGCGATTGAGCAGGTCGCAGAATGCCGCTTCGCTGTCGGTATCGCCCACCGGCCGGTAGAAAGTAACGCCCGGGGTGAAATCCGCCAATTGGCCGTTATGGGCAAAGCACCAGTTACGGCCCCAGAGCTCACGCACGAAAGGATGGGTATTGGACAGGCAGACCTTGCCGACGTTGGCCTGACGAATATGGCCAATCACAACTTCACTCTTGATGGGATAACGCTGCACCAGTTGGGCGACTTCCGATTCACTGCTGGCTGCCGGGTCCTGAAACAGGCGCAGTCCACGGCCCTCGTAGAAGGCAATGCCCCAGCCATCGCGATGCGGACCGGTGCGGCCGCCACGCTGCATCAGCCCGGTAAAGCTGAAGACTATGTCGGTCGGGACATTGGCGCTCATGCCCAGTAGTTCACACATGCTCAGGTTCTCGCTTCAAGACGTTTTGCAGCAGGTCATGCGCCGCAGGTCGCGGCGCTTGCCAACGAAGCGGGAGCTACAAACGCGGCTCGACCCGCGCAGCCCTGGTCGGCGCAAGAGGCGCAGCGTTCTTGCGAGCGTAGTGATCATCTTCGGCGAAAGGTTCGTCAGCAGGGTCTGTTTCGACGGGCTGGGCCGCAGGCTTGGGCTGGCGAGCCTTGCGGCTGCGTTCGATCGGCCAGCGGATCAGCACGAACAACAGATACGCAGCGAAGGCGAACATGCCATACATGGCCAGGTCCGACACGGCGGTCCAGACGTTGCTGCCGACCTTGAACATCAGGTCAAGCGCGGTGATCGCCACGGCTGGCGCCATCGCATCCTTGGCAGGGTCGACCATGGTCGGCGTAAACAGCAGCACCGCGACCGCCACCAGCAAAGGCTCCTTGAGATACCGCCACATCCAGCGGGTCATCAGAAACCATACAAGCAGGCAACCCAACGCGGCGAAGGCGTAGACGCTCCAGGCGATCAGATAGTCGTTTTCGGTCATGACGTCCGTGGTAAGCCAGGTAAAGAGGCGCTTATGATAACGGCTTTTGCCTGACGCGGCTTGCCTCGCTTCAGTATTCGGTTCAGCGTGTACCGATATTTTCCTGATTGATGCCTTAACAGAGAGCCCAGCATGTCCTTCTCGAATGCAACCTCCAGCGCCCCGATCGCTCGCAAGGCCGACGGTCCCGACCCTTATGCCTGGCTGCAGAACCGCGACACCGACGAAGTGCTCGACTACCTCAAGGCCGAAAACGCCTGGCAGGAGCAGCAACTGGCAGAGCAGGCCGGGTTGCGCGAAAGCCTGTTCGAGGAAATCAAGGGCCGCATCCTCGAAACCGACCTGTCGCTGCCCTCCCCCTGGGGGCCGTACCTTTATTACACCCGCACCACACAAGGCGACGAATACGCCCGTCACTACCGCTGCCCGCGCCCGGCCGACGACAGCAACACGGTGGATGAAAGCGCCGAGGAATTGTTGCTCGACCCTAACGAGATGGCCGATGGCGGCTTTTTCTCGCTGGGTGCATTCAGCATCAGCCCTGACCACCAGCGTCTGGCCTACAGCCTGGACACCCGTGGCGACGAGGTGTACGAGCTTTACGTCAAGGAACTGAGCACCGGTCAGATCAGCAGCCTGCCCTTCGAAAACTGCGACGGCAGCATGACCTGGGCCAACGACAGCCAGACCCTGTTTTTCGGCGAGCTGGACGAAACCCATCGCCCAGGCAAGCTGCATCGCCATACCTTGGGAACGGCATCGGCCGAGCTGGTGTTCGACGAGCCGGACGGCCGCTTCTTCCTGCACTGCTTCCGCAGCAGCTCAGAGCGCCAACTGATCATTCTGCTCAACAGCAAAACCACCAGCGAAGCCTGGGTGCTGGACGCCGATCATCCGCAACAGGCCTTCACCTGCCTCGCACCGCGCAGCGAAGGTCACGAATACTACCCGGACCACGGACTGCTCGATGGCGTCTGGACCTGGTTCATCCGCAGCAATCAGAGCGGCATCAACTTCGCGCTGTATCAAGCAGCGCAACACGCCAGTGGCGTACCGGTGCGCGAGGACTGGCAGACGCTGGTCGCGCACGACGACAAGGTCATGCTCGAAGGCGTCAGCCTCAACGCCAAAGGCATCAGCCTGAGCCTGCGCGAGGGTGGCCTGCCGATCATCGAAGTACGTCCTCAGGCGCTGCCGACCTATCGCGTCCAGCTGCCTGATGCCGCCTACAGCCTGTATGTGCAGGACACGCTGGAATTCGACAGCGACAAAATCCGCCTGCGCTACCAGTCGTTGAACCGGCCAGCCCAGGTCCGTCAACTGACCCTGGCCAGCGGCGAGCAGGTGGTGCTCAAGGAAACCCCGGTACTGGGCACCTTCGACGCCGATGCCTACGTCAGCCAGCGTTTGTGGGCCACGGCCAGCGATGGCACCCAGGTGCCGATCAGCTTTGTGGTCAAGCGCGAACTGGCCGGCCAGGCCACCCCGCTGTATCTGTACGGCTACGGCGCCTATGGCGAGAGCCTCGACCCGTGGTTTTCCCACGCCCGTCTGAGCCTGCTCGACCGTGGCGTGGCGTTCGCCATTGCCCATGTGCGCGGCGGCGGCGAGCTGGGCGAGGCCTGGTATCGCAACGGCAAGCAGGAACACAAACAGAACACCTTCGGCGATTTCATTGCCTGCGCCGAACACCTTGTCGCCCAGGGTCTGACCAGCGCCGAACAGCTGGTGATCAGCGGTGGCAGCGCCGGTGGCCTGCTGATCGGAGCAGTGCTCAACCAGCGGCCCGAGCTGTTCAAGACAGCGATTGCCGAAGTGCCGTTCGTCGACGTGCTGAACACCATGCTCGACCCGGACCTGCCGCTGACCGTCACCGAATACGACGAATGGGGCAACCCGCAGGAGCCCGAGGTCTACGCGCGCATCAAGGCTTACGCGCCCTACGAAAACGTCACGGCCCAGGCCTACCCGGCCATGCTGGTCATCGCCGGCTACAACGACAGCCGCGTGCAGTATTGGGAAGCCGCCAAATGGGTCGCGAAGTTGCGCGCCACCAAGACCGACGACAATCCATTGCTGCTCAAGACCGAATTGGGTGCCGGGCACGGTGGCATGAGCGGTCGCTATCAGGGCTTGCGTGATGTGGCGCTGGAGTACGCGTTTATCTTCAAGGTATTGCAGATCGCTGAATGAACTTGGTGTGAAACACCTGTCTTACTAGGATCGGGGGCAGCGGAGTTGCCCCTTTGTCAGGATTACCAGACCTCACATGTCAGAACCACTGTCCAACCTGAACAACGCCATACGCGACATGCTGCTGGATTGCGGCCTGTTCGACACGCTGCTGCCGGGCGATTTCTTTACCGTAGCGGGCTATTTCAGCATCACCGATATCGATAAAGGCGAGACCATCTTCGCCGAGGGCGATGCCGGAACCTTCATGTGCATCATCCATCAGGGCACCGTGTCTGTGCAGAAGCTTGCTGCAGACGGTCAACAGGTGGAAATCGCCGTTCTGCGGCGCGGACGCGCCTTCGGAGAAATGGCGGTGCTGGATGGCGAGCGCCGCTCGGCCAGTTGTATCGCAGCCACCAGTTGCCAGCTATTGAACCTGGGCCGTGATTCGCTGGACAAGATGCTCGAGGACGCGCCGAAAATCGCCGCCAAGATCATTCGCGCCCTGGCCATCTCGTTGTCCAAGCGCCTGCGCATGGTCGATGGTCAATTACTCTCCCAGCAGGTGTGAGTTTGCCCATCTGGCGCTAAACTTGCCGACATTCCGCTTTCAATGCGCACACGCACAGGTGACACCATGAGCACGGCCAATCCCCCTTCCCATACTGCCAAGCTGGACCGCATCCTGGCCGACGCCCAGCGCGACCGCGAGATGGGCTACCGCGACAAGGCGCTGCGCATGTACCCGCATGTTTGCGGCCGCTGCGCGCGCGAGTTCGCAGGCAAACGCCTCAGCGAACTGACCGTACACCACCGCGACCACAACCATGACAACAACCCGCAGGACGGCTCCAACTGGGAGCTGCTGTGCCTGTATTGCCACGATAACGAGCACTCGCGCTACACCGATCAGCAGTACTTCGCCGATGGCTCCCTGGGCAGTCCGAAAACCGCCAAGGCCACTCACAACCCGTTCGCAGCACTGGCCGGGCTGATGAAAAAGGACGAGTGACCTCGGTACGACCGACCAGCCACGCTCCCCGCCCTACCCGCACTTCCCCTGGCCTGCGGCCACCCGACCGACCGGATACTTTGTCATGCCCACCCGAACCTCAAGACGAACCTTTGTGAAAGGGCTGGCCGCCAGTGGCCTGCTCGGCGGCCTGGGGCTGTGGCGCAGCCCGGCGTGGGCAGTGGCCAATCCGGGGCAGCCCAACGGGTTGTCCGGCACCGAGTTCGATCTGTATATCGGCGAAACCCAGGTCAACATCACCGGCAATGCCAAGACCGCGCAGACCATCAACGGTGGCATCCCTGGCCCGCTGCTGCGCTGGCGCGAAGGCGACACCGTGACGCTGAGGGTCAAGAACCGGCTCGACGAAGCCACGTCCATCCACTGGCACGGCATCATCCTGCCGGCCAACATGGACGGCGTTCCGGGGTTGAGCTTTGACGGCATCGCGCCGGATGGCCTGTATGTCTACCGCTTCAAGGTCAGGCAGCACGGTACCTACTGGTATCACAGCCACTCTGGCTTCCAGGAACAGTCGGGGGTCTACGGGCCGCTGGTGATCGACGCGAAAGAGCCAGAGCCGTTCGAGTACGACCGTGAACACGTGATCATGCTCAGCGACTGGACCGACGAAGAGCCGGTCCAACTGATGAAAACGCTCAAGAAACAGTCCGATTACTACAACAATAACCAGCGCACCGTCGGCGACTTCATTAACGACGTGGGTGAAAAAGGCTGGAGCGAGACCACCAGGGATCGCTGGATGTGGGCGAAGATGAGGATGGACCCGACCGATCTGGCGGATGTCAGCGGCGCGACCTACACCTACCTGATGAACGGTCAGGCGCCGAACATGAACTGGACCGGGCTGTTCAAGCCTGGCGAGCGGATCCGACTGCGGCTGATCAACGGCTCGGCAATGACATACTTCGACGTGCGCATTCCGGGCCTGAAGATGACCGTGGTGGCCAGCGACGGCTTGCACGTCAAGCCGGTGACCGTCGACGAGTTGCGCATCGCAGTGGCGGAAACCTTCGACGTGATTGTCGAACCGGCGGAAGGTGCCTATACCCTGTTCGCCCAGTCCATGGACCGCACCGGTTACGCCCGCGGCACCCTGGCCAGCATGCCCGGCCTGCAGGCTGTCGTGCCGCCTCTCGATCCACGCCCGCTGTTGAGCATGGATGATATGGGTATGGCGGGCATGGATCATGGCAGCATGAACCACGCCGCAGCCCCGGCAACGCACGACATGTCAGGCATGGACCACAGCAAGATGGGCCACGACGCGATGCCCGCAATGGACCACGCGCAGATGCCGGCCAGGAAAACGCCGCCCCCGCAATCGCACCCCGAGAGCGAAAACAACAACCCGCTGGTCGACATGCAAGCCATGAGCACCTCGCCCAAGCTCGATGATCCGGGCATCGGCCTCCGGGGCAATGGCCGCAGAGTCCTGACCTACGCTGATCTGCGCAGCACCTTCGAAGACCCGGACGGCCGTGAGCCGAGCCGCACGATCGAGCTGCACCTGACCGGGCATATGGAAAAATACGCCTGGTCGTTCGACGGTGTGAAGTTCTCGGACGCCAAACCGTTGATGCTCAAATACGGTGAGCGGGTGCGTGTCGTGCTGGTCAACGACACGATGATGACCCACCCCATCCATCTGCATGGCATGTGGAGCGACCTCGAAGATGAAAACGGCCGGTTCATGGTGCGCAAACACACCATCGACATGCCACCGGGATCACGCCGCAGCTATCGGGTGACCGCCGATGCGCTGGGCCGTTGGGCTTATCACTGTCACATGCTGTACCACATGGAAATGGGCATGTTCCGCGAAGTGCGGGTGGAAGAATGAGGACCTTGATGTTGAGCAGAACGCTGAATTCGCCCCGCCTGCCGATGCTGTTGCTGGCCGCCGGGCTGACCGCTGCACCGTGGACCTCGAGCATGGCCGCCGGAATGGAAGGCATGGACCACGGCAGCCATGCGATGCACATGGACGCCGGCGACAGCGAGGACACGCCATCGACACAGGCTGCGCCCACCCAGAGCCGAACCCCGATCCCGCCGATCACTGATGCGGACCGGGCTACGGTGTACACCAGCCACGCGGGCCATCAGGTCCATGACAGCGCCATCAACAGTTACTTTCTGGCCGACAAGCTGGAATGGCAGGACGCCAATGACGGCAGCGCGCTGGCCTGGGACCTGTCCGGCTGGATTGGCGGTGATATCGACCGCCTGCTGCTGCGCTCCGAAGGTGAGCGAACCAACGGCAAGACCGAAGAAGCGGAAATCCAGGCGTTGTGGGGCCACTCGATCAGCCCTTGGTGGGACGTGGTCGCCGGAGCACGTCAGGATTTCAAACCGGGCGCACCGCAAACCTGGGCCGCCTTCGGCCTGCAGGGCCAAGCCATTTCGGATCTGGATATCGAGGCCACCGCGTTCATCGGTGAAGCCGGACAGACCGCCGCTCGCCTGGAGGCCGACTACGACCTCCAGCTGACCAGCAATGTGGTGCTGCAGCCCACCGCGGAGCTGAACTTCTATGGCAAGAACGACCCGCAACGCGGCAATGGTTCGGGCCTGGCGACCAGCGAGTTCGGCCTCAGACTGCGTTACGAAATCACCCCGCAATTCGCCCCTTATGTCGGGGTGAGCTGGGACCGCTCCTACGGCAAGACCGCCGATTACGCGCGCGAAGACGACGAGGACACCCAGGACGCGCGACTGGTGGTCGGCGTGCGCATGTGGTTCTGAACACAGTCAATGGCATTGCTCTGAGGCTGCCGTATAATCCCCGGTTTTCTTCAGAGCACCCTCCCCGTGGCCAACAAACGGTACGCCTGCATCGGTCTTTACAACCCCAAGTCCCCGGAAAACGTCGGCTCCGTGATGCGTGCGGCCGGCTGTTACGGCGTGGCGTCGGTGTTCTATACCGGTAAACGCTATGAGCGCGCGCGGGACTTCATCACCGACACCAAGAAAATCCATCAGGACATCCCGCTGATCGGCATCGAAGACCTCAAAAGCATTCTGCCGCTGGGTTGCATTCCGGTGGCTGTCGAACTGGTCGACGGCGCCCGCGCATTGCCCGAGTACACGCACCCTGATCGCGCGCTGTATATCTTCGGCCCGGAAGATGGCTCGCTGGATCAGGAGATTCGCGACTGGTGTGAAGACGTGGTCTATATCCCGACCGAGGGCTGCATGAATCTGGCGGCGACCGTCAATGTGGTCCTCTATGACCGCATGGCCAAAGGTATCAATACCCGTTCGGGCCCGCAGTTCGGTCGCGAGAAAATTGATCCGGTCAGCGACCGCTGACGGAAAAGCATTGAACCAGTGTCGCGCACGGGCAGTCAGTTTCTCTGAATCGAGCAACTGCTTCCAATCTGCCAACTCCGACCTACTACCTCATGGAGAGCCATCATGCGCGACACCCCAATCATCGAACGCATCGACACACCTGAACTGCTTCAACGCACCCCCGAGCAGAACGTAAACGGCTGGGAGCGTATCGGCTCGCTGGCTGGCGGCGTACTGCTGATGGGTAAAGGCGTCCGTCGTGGCGGCTTTCTGGGCCTGATCCAATTGGCCATCGGCGGCGCGGCCCTGGCGCGCGGCATCAGTGGCCACTGCTCGGCCAAGAGCCTGATGGAAAAAGGCCGCAGCGATCTGCAAAGCGCACGCTCGACCATCGAACGTGCCGGCGCGCAACTGAATAACCTCAAGGACGACGCTGAAGATGCCGTGAAGACGGCGGCTGCCAAAGGCGTGGAAGCGCTGACCGAGCCAAAGCCGGTCATTTAAGCGTTCAACCCGCGCGAAAAATCAGGTAATCCTCCCAGTCGTCCTCGGCCACAGTGTTCTCGCTGAGCATGCGGCCTGACTGGGAGATGCGCTCGTGATGCACGGCCGTGCGATCACCACACACCAGATGGTGCCAGAGCGGCAAATCCTTGCCCTCGCTGACCAGACGATAGCCGCAGGTCGGTGGCAGCCATTTGAATTCATCTGCCTGACCAGGCGTCAGCTGAATGCAATCGGGCACCGAGGCACGACGGTTTGCGTAGTCGGAGCACTGGCAGGTTTTCAGATCCAGCAGCTTGCAGGCAATTCGCGTGTAATAAACCGCGTTGTCTTCCTCATCCTCAAGCTTCTGCAGGCAGCACAGGCCACAGCCATCGCACAACGACTCCCACTCCTGGGTGTCGAGCTGGTCAAGGGTCTTGCGAATCCAGAAGGGTTCAACTTTAGCGGCCATGGTTCGGATAACGGTATCGATAATGAAAAGGCCGCCAGTCTAGAGGTACAAGAGGTGCGGGCCAAGCACTTGCGACTGCCGGTAGCCGGGACTTGTCAGCGACGGGGCAAAACAGTAGCGTTAACGGGTTTTCAGTGCGTTCAAGCGATGCCTGCCGACCACGGCCCATCAAGCCACGCTCGTTTTCAACCTTCGCTATCAAGGACTCTCATGAGCACGAACCCTCGCATCGCCGATCACCCTATCGACCCGCAATTCACCGAACGCTGGTCGCCACGTGCCTTCAGCGGCGAAAGCATCGACCAGGAAACCCTGCTGAGCTTTTTCGAAGCCGCACGCTGGGCGCCCTCAGCGTATAACTCGCAGCCCTGGCGCTTTCTCTATGCACGTCGCGATACGCCGAACTGGGAGCGTTACCTCGGCTTGCTGAACGAGTTCAACCGCAGTTGGGCACAACACGCAGCGGCCTTGGTGATCGTCATTTCCAAGACCACCTTCGTCGCCCCCGGCGCAAGCGAAGAGAGCCCTGCCCTGTGGCACACCTTCGACACGGGTTCGGCATGGGGTTACCTGGCACTGCAGGCCAGCCTGAGCGGCTGGCACACCCACGGCATGGCCGGTTTCGATCAGGATCTGACCCGCAAGGAGTTAAATATTCCCGAAGGCTACGCAGTGCATGCGGCCATCGCGATTGGCAAGCTGGGGGACAAATCGACCTTGCCGGACTACCTGCAAGGCCGCGAAGTGCCAAGCCCGCGCAAGCCGCTGGCAGAACTGGCCGCCGAAGGTGATTTTTCGCTGTAACCGACTGTTTGCTGTAATCGATGCCTGCGAGCCGACGCCTGAAACGTCGGCTCGTTGGCGAGGGCGTCAGTAACCTCGCGAAAAATCGACCTCTCCGCGCAGCGCTTCTCCCGCCTGAAAAGCGTTCAGGTTATGCACGAAAAGCTCGGTCATGGCCACTGGCGAGGTAGGCGCCGAGCTGTGACCGGTCAACAGCAGACCGTAGGCAGTCCAGAACGGATGCCGCTGCGGCAAAGGCTCCTGACGGCAGACGTCAATCACCGCGCCAGCCAGATGCCCTTCTTTCAACGCCTCGACCAGATCCGCATCGACAACAGCCACCCCGCGTCCGACGTTGATGAACAGCGCCGTGGGCTTGAAACTGGCGAACAGCTTTGCGTCGTACAGGTCGTGCGTCTCGGGCGTGTTGGGCAGCAGGTTGATGACGTAATCCATGTCGCCGAGCAGGCGCGTCATGTCTGACAACGCTGTCACTTCAATGAACGGTTCCTGAGTGCGCGCACTGGAGGCCACACCGTACACCTGCACGCCGAACGGCAGGAGGAACTCGGCAACGCGCTGGCCTATATCACCGGCACCGACGATCAATGCCTTGCGGCCCGACAGGCTCTGCCCGGTACGGTTGTCCCACTTGCGCTCGACCTGGCTCATCAGGCGCGCCAACACCTCACGCTCATGGCCGAGCATGTAGGTCAAAACGAACTCAGCCATGACCTGGCCAAAAATCCCGACTGCACGGGTCAGGCGATAATCCCGCGACAGGCTGTCAGCCAGCAGCGGTGTGATGCCCGCCCAGGTGGATTGCAGCCATTGCGGCGTGTGCCCCTGCCGCAGCAGATTGGCCATCAGGTCGGGCTGTCCCAGCCAGACCGGGCAGTCGCCGGCCATGCGCGACAACTCGGCAGAATCGCCAGTGCTGAAAACTTCCAGATCAGGCGCAGCCTTGCGCAACAATTGGGTGTAAACGTGGTAATCGTGCTCGGCAATCAGAACGCGCATGTTTCAAAAACCTTAAAAACAGGACAGGCAACCCACGTCGATGTGGGCTGCTTTACAACGTGGGCAACGATTACATGGGATCGTTGCGGCGCAGCAGCTCTTCGGGCAGGTGCTCGATGTAATCGTCTTCAGCCGGCGGCATCTGCAAGTGATAGCCCTGGCTGTCAAGGTTCTCAAGCACCACATTGATATCTTCACGCGACAGCGCTCGCTCGGGGCTCAGCACCAGATCGAATGCATGAACCGGCTTGCCGAACGCCGCCAACAGCTCTGGAGGCACACGCTTGAGAACGTCGCTCTTCAGGACGTAAAGGTACATCTCGTTTCTTTTCGGGCTGCGATAAATCGAGCAGATGCGCTTCAAGACGGTTCTCCGGGGGTGGCCAGGCTGTCCAGCAGCGCCTGACCCATCAACTCGCGACGCCAGCCACGCAGCGAGTCGGGTAATTGGTAAGGACCGTCGGGGTAGCCGCTTTTGAGCAGGGCTTCGAGGGTCTTCTTGCGCAGCATCAGCTCCGGGGCCATGTCCAGTCGCTCGGCGTACTGCTGACCGATGGCACGCAGACGCTTGATCGACCCGGCCGCATCAATGGGCAACGGCTCGGGCAACGCAGGTGGCCACTCTTCTGGAGGCAGCACGCTCGCAGTCTTGATCAGCTCGAGCAGAAACTCGCCGTCATGACGGACCGTCCGCGGGTGCATGTCTTCGATCCGTGCCAGTGCGCCGAGGTTGTCCGGCTGGGTTTTGGCCAATGGCCAGAGCGAGTGCTCACGCACTATACGGTTGCGCGGCAGGTTGCGGGCACGCGCCTCGCGCTCGCGCCAGGCACACAACTCGCGCAGCACGGCTAGCTGGGCGCGGGACAACTTCCAGGCCAGCTTGGCGTCGCGATACACCTCGTACGGGTCCACCTCACGGCGCAGGTTGGCGACCAGTTCGGCGCCGTCATCCAGCAGCCAGGCGTATTTGTCGTCGGACAAGCGCGGGCGCAGGATGGTGAACAGCTCGGCCAGGTGCACGGCATCTTCGGCCGCGTAGCTGATCTGCGTTTCCGACAGCGGGCGTTGCAGCCAGTCGGAGCGGGTTTCGCCCTTGGGCAGGTCGATGTCGAGCACCTCCTGCACCAGACGCGAGTAGCCCATGGAAAAACCGAGGTTCAGGTAGGCAGCTGCCAACTGAGTATCGAACAGCGGAACCGGCAGGCTGCCGGTCAGGCGCAGCAACACCTCGAGGTCTTCGCTGCACGCATGCACCACCTTGATGACGTCGGGGTTTTCGAGCAACGCAGACAGCGGCCGCCAGTCGTTGATCAGCAACGGATCAATCAGCCAGGCGCTCTGCCCGTCGCCGATCTGCAGCAGCGCAGCGATCGGATAAAAAGTGTCGACCCGCATGAACTCGGTGTCGAGCGCCACAAAAGGCAGTGACTGCCATTGTGCGCAATGCCGGGCGAGGCTGTCGTCGTCGCGAATCCAGTGAATATCGATGGCCACACGGCTCTCCCTTCAACAATGGCGCGCAGTATATATCGTCATGGGAGATTATCGCGCGTCTGTCGTCCGGGTCTGGCGCATCTTCATGCAAATGACGGACAGGAGGAGCTATTGCCGGGCAGACGCGCTGCCGATGATCGTCCCTATAACGTGAGAGGACGATCAATACCCGGCACGCCGCGCACGTGGTTACTTGTCGGTGGCCGCCGACTCGCTGCGGCATCCGGCAAACATATCGAGGCTGGGGTCATAAACCTTGGTATCGACTTTCAACAGGCCGAGCATGGAATGGAAAAGATTGTCCTGGCTCAATGGAGCATTACGTTGTTTGGCCAGGCACTCCGGCGTGACGGCAAAGGACTTCTGATAGTTATCGGACAACCAGACCATCATCGGCACATGCTTTTGCTGATCAGGCGCCAGCACATAAGGCGTGCCGTGCAGGAACAGATTGTACTCGCCCAGCGACTCGCCATGGTCCGACAGATACACCATGGCGGTATCGACCTTGTTTTGATTGGCGCGTAAAAGATCAATCAGCGTGGCCAGTACATGGTCGGTGTACAACAACGTATTGTCGTACGCATTGACGATGCTGTCCCGGCTGCAATTGTTCAACGCATTGCTTTCACACACCGGGGTAAACTTTTCAAACTCTTTTGGGTAACGTTTGTAGTATTCAGGCCCGTGGCTGCCCATCTGGTGCAGAACAAGCACGGTGTCCTTGTCGAGGCTGTCGATAAAGGTCTGCAGGTTTTGCAAGAGTATCTCGTCCCGGCATTCATGGTTGTTGCACAACAGCGGGTCCTTGAGATTGCTCACGTCCTGGAAGGTCACTCGATCGCAGGTGCCTTTGCAGCCAGCCTGATTGTCACGCCATATCACGTCTATGCCCGCGCGCTTCAGTACGTCCAGCAAGCCTTCCTGATTGCGCGCCTGGGTAGCGTTGTAATTCTTGCGTCCCATGTTGGAAAACATGCAAGGCACCGACACGGCGGTTTCGGTGCCGCAGGAATACACATCGGTAAACGCCACCAGCCCGCTTTCCTTGTTCAGGTTGGGCGTGGTGTTACGACCGTAGCCAAGGATCCCGAAGTTCTCGGCCCGGGCACTTTCGCCGACCACCAGCACGGTCAAGGATTTGCGGGCATGCATGGCCCAGTCCGCAGAACGTTTGGCGTCCTCGCCGATCTTGACGAACGGGCGCCTTGCGGAGATCACCTGCTCACTCAGGTAGCCCAGCGACGCACCAATGTAATTGCTTGGCACCACCATCAGGCGCAATTCATGGTGATTGCGGAACAATGACGACAGTCCTTGGTAATTGGCCAGTGCAACGCCGCCGATTGCCACGCAGCACGCCACCGTCACCAACAGTTTGCTGAACAGTTCAAGGTGCCAGCGACGGTAGCTGATCGGCAGTTTCCAGAGGATCAACGAGGGCACTACGCCCAGCAGAAGGATATACAAGGCCAGTTTTAAAGACAGCAGCCCCTGCACTTCCGTCACGTTGGTTTCGGCGAAGTTTCGAAACATGCCGGCGTCGATCATGACCCCGTATTCGGTCATGAAATAAACCACCCCCGCGCTGATCATAAACAGACTGATCAACACCGGTTTAAACACACGACGGAATGCCAACAGCGTCAAAACGATATTGAACACGCAGAAAATCATCAAGCCAAACGCAAAGCGCATGGCCAACCCTTTGCTATCGGCGCTGGTAATCGAGAAAAGATGCTGCCAGAGATTGATATTGAAACCCAGTAACAGAAACGCACTGGCAAGTAGGGTTACAACCTCTGGACGAACAGTTCTGGGTGTCGGCATCGTGGTCTGCTTATCGAATTAATATGCATCGGGCATTCAGGAGCCAGTGAACGCCCCGATGGCGCGCACTGTAGGCAGCGCATCATCAATTTTATGTGAAAACGGTGAGAGGATTGGGTTGAATGAAGCTTATTTCACTGTAAAGAAATGCGTTGCAGCATTAACGCATTTGCGAGCAGCGTGTCTCCGCAAGCAAGCTTGCGGAGACATCAGCCGTTCAAACGCGCCTGATCAGACCGAGCGACGACGATAGGCCCGATAGCCCGGCAACCAGAAATTGCGCTCGATGGCCTCAAGCAGCGCCTCTTCGGTGGTTTCCAGTGCCAGCCCTTCGGCTTGCGCTTCCCTGGCCACAGCCAGGGCGATCTTGCGGCTGACCTGCTGGATTTCCTTGAGCGGCGGCAACACCGCATCACCCTTCCCTGTCACCATCGGCGAGCACTCGGCCAGCGCATTGGACGCCGCCATGAGCATCCGGTCAGTGATGCGCGATGCCTTGCAGGCCACCACACCGAGGCCGATGCCCGGAAAGATGTAGGAGTTGTTGCACTGCGCGATGTGCACCGTGCGACCGTTGATCTCCACTGGCGCAAACGGACTACCGGTGGCTACCAGTGCATTGCCGTCGGTCCAGCGCAGGATTTCTTCCGGAGTGGCTTCCACTTTGGACGTCGGATTGGACAGCGGCATTACCAGGGGTTTGGCGCAATGCTTGTGCAGTTCGCGAATCACTTGCTCGGTGAACAGACCGCGCTGCCCGGACACACCGATCATTACGGTGGCCCCGGCGTGGGCGACCACGTCGAGCAACTGCGGGAAGGCTTCTGTACCGGCAGTCCAGCCAGACACGTCGGCAGTCTTTTGCGCCAGTCGTTTCTGGAAATCGAGCAGGTTGTCCATGCCTTCGGTCAACAGGCCGAAACGATCAACCATGAAAATACGTTTGCGCGCTTCGCTTTCGCTCAGACCTTCGATGCGCATCGCTGCGATGATGTGCTCGGCGATCCCGCAGCCTGCCGAACCGGCACCGACAAACACCACCTTCTGCTGGCCGAGGGTTTCATTCTTGGCCTTGCAGGCCGCCAGCAACGTACCCACGGCAACCGACGCGGTGCCCTGGATGTCATCGTTGAAGCAGCACAACTCGTCCCGATACTTTTCGAGCAGCGGCATGGCGTTGGACTGGGCGAAATCTTCGAACTGCAACAGCACGTCCGGCCAGCGACGCTGCACCGCGTCGATGAACAGCGCGATGAAGTCTTCGTATTCCTTGCCCGATACCCGCTCGTGACGCCAGCCCATGTACATCGGGTCGTCCAGCAGCTCACGGTTGTTGGTGCCGACATCCAGCACGATCGGCAGCGTGTACGCGGGGCTGATCCCGCCACAAGCGGTGTACAGCGACAGTTTGCCGATCGGAATGCCCATGCCGCCGATGCCCTGGTCGCCCAGACCGAGAATTCGCTCGCTGTCGGTCACGACAATGATCTTGATCCGGTCCTTGGTCGCGCTGCGCAAAATGTCATCGATACGGTCGCGCTCAGGGTAGGAAATGAACAGGCCGCGATGCGTGCGGTAGATCTTGGAGAATTCCTGACAGGCCTGCCCCACCGTCGGCGTGTAGATGATCGGCAGCATCTCGTCCAGGTGGGAGTCGAGCAGGCGGAAAAACAGGGTTTCGTTGTTGTCCTGGATCGAGCGCAGGTAAATATGCTTGTCCAGGTCGCTGGCACACTGTTTGTACTGGCTGTAGACCCGGGTGACTTGCTCTTCGATCGTCTCTACGTTCTGCGGCAGGAGCCCGATCAGATTGAATTCGACCCGCTCTTGCGGGGTGAAGGCACTGCCTTTGTTCAGCAGTGGCATTTCCAGCAGTGAGGGTCCTGCGTAGGAAATGTACAAAGGTCGCGAAGTTTTGGTCATTTTCTCTAATCGCCTTTTTCGTCTACTCATTAATTCTTTATGTCGACCGGGGCGGGCAGCCTGGCTCAGTTCTTGTTGTTTTTTCTTGTCGCCAGCTCTCTATCAGGCCATGCCGAAAACCATTCGGCAGATAAGGTCAGGGCGAACATATTACTCGTCTGACCTCGGCTTGCGACATTTTGTCGCGCAAAGAGTGGCTAAGTGACGCTATTACAGACGCAGCGTCCCATGACCAGCCAGTGCATTCAGCACTCCGGAAGCGATCATGAGACTGAGTGAAAAAGCCCCGACGGACGTCGAGGCTTCAAAGGGTCAGGCTGCGTCAGGCTTTTCGGCGATAAGCCCGATGGTGAACCCATCGACGGCCGAGATTCGGCCCCGCCACAGCACACCGGCATCACAAATCGGGTTGCCGTCAGTAGAGTAGGTGCGGCAGTCCTTCAAGTGAAGGAAATGGAAGGCCGGGGTGTCTTCAGACGACTCACCGGGCTTGAAGGACAGGATCATCTCTTTCATGGTCGCGTCAGTACCGTTGGCGAACGAGCTGAACGGTGCCGAGATATCGTCGGCCAACTGCTCGAAATACGTATCGTGAGAAATCAGATGCCCGGAAACCAGATTCCCGCCCACCGACAGCGTCACGCCCATCTCAACCTTGGTGTTGGCAACAAACTTGACCAGCCATTGCAGCAACCAGTCGATCTGCTTGCCCTGCCACTTGAACTGAGCAATCACGTCATCGTGGCTCTGGCTGGGAGAAGGTTGCGACTTTTGTACCTGATCTGCGTCTGACATCTGAAAGCTCCTCGCCTCACAAAACGTTGAACCCAAGGTATAGATCAGATCGGGCGAAAGCGAAACCGGGAGGCAGGATTAGTTTGCGAATCGCCGGAGGGTACGTGTGAAACCAGGCGATTTCGCGGGAAGATGATGACAGCATTTCTACTCTGCACGGGATGCCAGTGGCTCGGTTAAGTGTTGCAGACCGAATATTGGTGATTTTTTTTCACAATGACTGATCCAAAAGATCGGAGATCCGCCTAAAGGTCATCTATAGAATCGAATGATCGATTTCCGAAACGGAGTAAAACGATGACTCAGAACAATCAATCGCTCGGCCTGGAGAACCATACGGTGTTCAGCGGTACATTCCAGCCCGATCAGTTGACCATCGGATTCATCTCGCCCGCGCGCGGCTATCCTGACGGCCCTTTTCCCAGCCTGGAGGACCAGGCCGAGATCGTCCAGCGCCTCGATCAGAGCGATGCTGCGGCGCTGTGGTTGCGCGATGTGCCGTTTTACGACCCGTCATTTGGCGATACCGGCCAGGTCCTCGATCCGCTGGTGTACGCGGGCTGGCTGGCAGCGCTCACTCATAGAATCGCCATCGGCACTGCCGGCATCGTCAGCCCGTTGCGAGAGCCGGTTATCACCGCCAAGCAGATCGCTACGGCGGACCAACTATTGGGAGGCCGCTTTCTCGCTGGCATGGCTTCGGGTGACCGGGCAACAGAGTACCCGGCTTTCGGGGTCGACTTTGCCAGCCGAGCGGAACGCTATCGGGAAGCGCTAACGCTGATCAAAACGCTGATTTCAGAGTCATTTCCGCGCCTGAAGACACAGCATTTCGGCCAGTTGCGGGGCGATATCGATCTGGTACCCAAACCCGCAGCTCAACGGGTCCCTATCATCGCCATCGGTCGTGCTGGACAGAGCCTGGAGTGGCTTGCAGCCAATGTAGATGCCTGGATCTGGCATGGCGACGCGCTGCGCATGCCGGAGGCTGTGCCGCATTGGCGTGAGGCAACCGCTTCCAGGGGATTCGTGCCTTTCGGCTACGGCGCGATGTTCGACCTCGACACCAATCCTGACGCGCCGCTACAAACGGGTCGAGTGCTAAAGGGCGGTCGAAAGGCGCTGAAAGACTTCTTCTCGCGGCAGCGCGAAGCCGGGATCAATCATGTCGCATTGAACCTCAAGCCCACGCGGCGCCCCTCTGTGGAGGTGATCGATGAACTTCAGGAGCACATCCTCCCCGAGTTTTCCATTACGTCAGGCTGAGGAGACAGGGACAGCTTCGCGCTTCTGTGTTGTAAGCGGCTTTGCGATCATCCCCGATTCAATGATTATTCAAGCCCGCTCAACACGCCCGGCAGGCGTGAGATTGGCTCCCAGGTAGGCGACCAACGCGCTGACTTTTGGCAGCGCCTCGCGACTTCGAAGCCAGACAAGATTCATCGGAAGGCCTTCGGTAGCAAGATCCGGCAGCACCTCCACCAGCCTGCCGCTGTTCAGATGCACCTGGACCAGCCAGGTCGGTAGCTGAGCGATGCCTAGCCCCGCCAGCACTGCCATCACCTCACCCTCTCCGTCTCCCACGGCAATGTGCGGATGCATGATCCTGCGCTCCATATCCCCCGGTTGGCGACCCTTGAAGTACCAGGGGATCGCCATACCGTCATTTTGCCCATAGCCGATGCACTGGTGATCATCGAGGTCCGACACCGTTTTGGGCTGCCCATATTGATTTACATACTCGGGCGACGCGCAAAAAATCAGCTTCTGCGTTCCAAAAAACTGATGAGCCATGGCGGCTGGCCAGGCATCTGAACCACCAATCCTGACGACGATATCGATGCCCTCGTGCACCGGGTCGACGTAGCGATCGGAAAAAGACACATGGGGCTGCAACCTGGGGTGCTGCTTCATGAAATCAAGAATCAGCGGCAGGACATGTAAACGCCCATACGAAGCAGGCAAATCAATACGCACCTTGCCCTGTGGCTCGGTCTGAGTTGAGGTCAGCGCAATCTCGACTTCCTCCAGATCCGAAAGGACCGTAGTGCAGGTGCGATAGAAGGTTTCCCCTGCCTCGGTGAGCGACAACCGACGCGTGGTGCGCTGAAACAACCGGGTGCGCAGACGCCCTTCCAATCGCGCAATGCTCTTGCTGATCGCCGAGTTGGTCAGGTTCAACCGTTCAGCTGCGGCCGTGAAGCTGCCCATGTCGGCGACGATGACGAACACATCGATACCCTTGAGTCGCTCAGACGAAAACATAAATGCTCCGATTATTGAATTCCATTCCACTCACTTGATAGAAACCAGCAAAAATCAAACGCCATTTCTCCAATAGACTATGTCAAAACCTGTTCGGAGTTAAGCCTCATACAGCGCTGCACTGGCCCCGGACAACACCTAACGCTCGGACTACCAGTCCTGATGATGGCGTTCGCAACATCCCTGCTGGGCAAGTTGGCGGGTGGCTAATGGGCTTCGGAGTGATCGTTGCGCTGCTGCTGACGCGTCGCCAGTCATCGCCTGACAGCCGCCTTCCCCAAGGCTGCTGCCGTCATTGTCCTTTTGATTCCCCCTCCACAGGAGAGACTGCCTTGACTCTGTTCAATGAATTCAAACTCGGCAACACAACCCTCAGCAACCGCGTCGTCATGGCGCCAATGACCCGCTCGCGTGCCCCCGAGGACATCGCCACCGAACAGATCGCGCTGCACTACACCCAGCGCGGCACCGCCGGCCTGATCGTGTCGGAAGGCACGCCGATCTCCCGTGAAGGCCAGGGCTACCTGTTCAATCCAGGCATCTATACACCGGAGCAGATCAAGGGTTGGAAGCTGGTGACCGACTCGGTCCACAGTGTCGGTGGTCACATGTTCGCGCAGCTCTGGCATGTTGGCCGCGTGTCCCACACCTCGATCCAGATCGACGGCCAAGCACCGGTCAGCGCCACCACCAAACAAGCACAGGGCGCAGTCGCATTCGCTTATGGCGAAGACGGCGAACCCGGCTTCGTGCCTACCTCCGTGCCGCGCCCGCTCACCACCGAAGAAGTGGCGCGAGTCGTCGAGGATTTCGCCCAGGCCGCGCAGAATGCGATCGACGCCGGTTTCGACGGCGTAGAAATTCACGGCGCCAATGGATACCTGCTGGAGCAGTTCCTCAACCCGCTGGTCAACGACCGCACCGATCAGTACGGCGCGAGCAACCTGCAAGATCGCCTGCGCTTCGTCTTCGAAGTGGTCGATGCTGCCTGCGCCAGAATCGGTGCCGACCGCGTTGGTATTCGCATCTCGCCCTATGGTCAGTTGTTCGATATGCCGCTCTACCCGGAGATCGACGAAACCTACTCGGCGCTGTGTGCAGGCATGCGCGAACGCGGCATCGCCTATGTACACGTCATGGACCAGACGCACTTCTTCATGGCCGGCGAAAGCTCCGCCGCGCAGGAGCAGGCATTACGCAAACTGCTCAAGCACTGCAAGGCCGAACTGGGCAACACCGCGCTGATCCTCGCCGGCGACATGACCCGTGAACGCGCTGATGCGCTGCTGGAAGAAAACCTGATCGACCTGGCTGCGTTTGGCCAGCCCTTCATCGGCAACCCAGACCTTGTCGCCCGCCTGAAAAACGGCTGGCCCCTGACGACCCCGGACCGTGACAGCTACTACGGTGGTGATGCGCACGGCTACATCGACTACGCGCCCTACCGCGCTTGATCTACTGGCCGGGACGCCGCGTTCGAGCGGTGTCTCGGCTGGCCTAAGGGTAAAGCAGCTTCTCAGCCGGGCGCTGGCAACTGTGTCAGCGCAGCCATCTCCTTGCCGTGAGCAGCTGAGTCTGAATGACGACAAGCTGGAAGTCCTCAGGGATAGGCTTGTACGGCATCTGACTGAGCGGCTAAACGGATGAGAAGCCGATAAAAGTAAACTCTCAGTAAAATCTGTTTTGACTGAACGTTGACAAACCCGGTGCGCTAGCAAGTACACTGAGTATACCGTTTAACTTTTTGTATACATTGTTTACAGCTAGCAGCCGTGGAGGCCAATATGGCATCGCCTGTTCTGTCATTCCGAGTAGAAGAAGGCTTGGTCGAAATGCTCGACCAGCTTGCCCTTGCCACGGACCGTGATCGTCAGTACCACCTGAAACGTGCTCTGTCTCGCTACGTTGAAGCAGAAGCGTGGCATCTGAAAGCCATTGATGAAGGCTTGGCCGACATCGATGCAGGGAAGACGATCGATCTGGAAACCGTTAAAGCCAAGTGGGTAGCACGTGCCGCAAATCGAGTTAAGTGAAAAAGCCGATAGCGATCTGGAAGCGATTCATGAGCATTACGCGGGGCTGATGGGCCACCAGAGAGCTGACGAAGTCGTAAATACCATTCTGGAATCCATTGAGCAGCTCGCGACGTTTACAGGGATGGGACGCCCTTCCCAAACCCCGGACGTGCGCGAGCTGGTACTTACCCGCTACCCCTTCGTAGTGAGCTATGTGGTTCGCACCCAGGTCGTATTCATTGTTCGTGTACTGCATGAGCGGAACGAGCGCCTGAACACTGCAAAAATCCCGGATCAATTCCGCTAGGCCCCGCGCCTGTAGCCCTGCCATTTACATCCCCCATCAGCTGCGTTTATGCCCGTACCACCGCGCCAAAGGCCGCATGAACGACTTGATGACCCTCGCCAGCCTGATAGAAAAACCTCATCCGCTTCGGTCATTACTGGCATTTACTGCGATGCGCTCCCGGCCAACGGCGAAAGAGCGGGTCTGCACCGACGCACCTGTGGTCATCTAATGCCACTGCATTGCCTATCGACTACGGGCGCATTTACCGGAAGGCGGGACCACTGAACTGATCAGCTGCGCGGCATTCACCTAGCGGGGCCAATCCCCATTAAGGCGACCAAACCCAGCAGTGCAAGTACACGCAAACAGGCAGCTTCAGTCAGACCGAAGACCAGAGTGCGACTGGCTCAGTTACCGTCAGTGCGGACGTGGTCGCTGCAGGCATCTGCAGTCGAGTCGGCCAGAAAGCAAAGTGACATTCAACCAAACGCCCGGACCAATGCGTTCCAATTGAGAGACATACGACCCAGACTGCGAGCAAGAACGACAATCTGAATCCTGTCAGCGGGCTGCAGGGACATGAAAGAAAGACTTACGCAGCACGTGTATCGCGTGCGGAAGAGGTCGTAAATCCGACCGAATGAGGCAGGGATGCGGGACCAATTTCCAGAAGCCCTGGAATGATGGTTATTTTGGCCACAAAAAACCCGCAGCTGAATCAGCTACGGGTCTTTATTTGTATGGCGGAGAGATAGGGAGCAGCGGACAAATACTCTGAAAGCCTTGAAAACACTGCCGTTAATGGGGCTTACGTCCTTTTTGCTACAGAAATCTGCTACAGAAATCCAATTTCCGAACGACATCGACAAACGCAATGTCAAGACAACCTCTTGAACGACATAAATTACAGAGCTATTTCTGGTGGCATTCCAATAACACTATCGTTATAAATTTTGGCATTTGTCGCAAACTCAAAAAAAAGCCCCCAGTATTCTTGGCAAATATCTATACCCTCATTGAAATTTTCTCCGTACATAGCACAATAGGAATAATATCCAAACATATAATAAGCCACCTTCCGATCGATTTGATTTGATCGAACGAGCAAAGCAATTTCTTCAAAGAAAGCCATCAGCTTTCTTTTTTTATCCCACATATCTTTGTTGGCAAGACGAACATCATCAGAATCAACAAGGCATAGAACTTCAGACAGATCTTTATCATCAAATAATCTACGATGCTGAGCTAGAAAAAATTCAGTCCTCTTCAACCGCGCAGAAATATCCTTATCCTGTAATTCTTTTAATCTCTGCTCATCTAATCTACGCAACTCCTGATAAATCTTATACAAGCCAACTGTACCAAATACAACCATGGCAATAACCCCGAGTGCCTGCCAGCAGGAGGCCCATTCGCTCATGGTCAAGCAAACGTCTATCACAACCATACAGTACTGTGATGGATCAGCCATTACAATATCTCTAAAATATCTTCAACTATGTACCGCTTCACTACGCCATTCGCACTCACGACTTTTTTCACCCGAAGATGTACCTTACCAGGCAATCCGTCGTTGTGCTCTTGCATCGACTTCAATGAAAGTCCTTTCAATCTGTGATCGTCAGGGTGAGCTAGCGCAAAAGATACCACCTTACCTTCTTCATCAGAGAATAATCGGCCAAAATGACTAAGTACATTTACCTTAGTAACATTCCCCACTATATATTCGCTATCAGCCTGAACCTCTCTTACCGTCACATAGTCGAGCGTATCATTTCCTAGCGTTAGCGCATCGCCTACCCTTGGGCGGTTGAAGAAAATCTTAACGTTCTCATCACTCATAATAGCCTTATGTATTAGATACATCGGAGACTCGAGCGCGTCTGCCACCTCATGAATAAACAGTTCCTTCTCCTTCTTAGAGGCAAGTTTCTTTACATATGGCGTTTGGGGTTCATACTCCACGCCCACGGAACTTGACAATGTCCAACTCAAGTAATCCCAAAAAACATTAACTAAAACAGTGCCACCTATCTTTCTCGCGATTTTTTCCCCAAAACGGATATCAACCTGTTCTTCAAAACACCCTTTCTTTGATGAATGAATAAATGCCTGCGCGCTCTTTGCACTTTGGTTTTTTGTCCTCACCTCTTCATTATTTGCAAAAGCATGGGCCACCAAATTCACAGCCCGAGCAAGACCTGTGATCGTGTTCGCAGCATCATACACATCCAGTAAACCTTCATCGGCAACTCCGCCCTCAACACGTAAAATCAAACTTACTTCCTTTACATCCATTCCAACACCCCCAACTTAAACCAAAACAATATACAAACTAAAAATACCCACACTCAAATACCATACCTATATTTGATCCCATAGTGTGGCAACATAAGCTAACTCAGCATTCACCATTCGCATCAATTTCTCAAGAGACGCCGAATCATAATTTGCACAAAATAGCTTACTATTTCTGACATCCAAAATAGCCATCTTGCAATTTTGAGGCGAACCAGAACTTAATGCAGACTGCATTAGTGCCAAAATAACATCGACTCGAAGCTTATGGAGGGGTTCGTCTTTCAGATAAAGCTTTATGAGATACGGAACTCCATCTACCACCAACCCAAGCTCCGGATTTATACCTATATCAATATTCTGATAACTATAAACCGCACTAAAAGAGGAATTCCAACTAATGACCTTCCTTCCCCACCACTTCTCATAACCGCTAATGGCTTTAGGGTAATTTTTTATTTTTTTTTCGTCCGTAAGAAACTTCAACACATCACCCAACTGATTTTTTGGATGATTTTTTTGATGGATAGAGACAATCCACTCCCGTAAAGGTTTATAGAAGTCAGTCTGCGGAGAGTAAGCCTGACGATACTTTATCTGATTTACTTTCGTTGCCTTGGGCGTGCCCGACTTAGAAATAATATCTACAACATCTGTAAGCGTAATCCTTGGCATTTCAAACTCCTTATCACAAAAAACTACTGCTTAACTTCCGCCTGAATCAACCTATGAATTTCGACTACTCCATCAATAAATGGAAGAGCATCATCAGTAAAAAACTCTCGAGACTTATTGATTCTAAAACCTGTTAGCAATTTGTGCAGCGCTTGCTCAAGCTCAATAAAATTGCGAGTTGAGTAAACTTTGTGAACAGAGAACTCGAAAGGCACACCAGTTGTGTAGAGTTGCAAAATTCGCTTTTCTATAGCTTGAGATGTGAAACCTATTTTGATGATCTCGCGACCCTGCTGAGTATAGGTTCCTGTTTTCAACACGTAAACGTTGCCGATGGATACGTCAAAGTCTTCTAGCTCAGGTGCATCTTCAGCAAGCTCGCCAGTAGTCAGCGATACCTTGTAAGGTTTAGTTGAGTCGTCACAGAAGAACTCATCATTGGTCTTCACCACGCCATAAATCTGAGCTAACAGAGCATGATCTAAAGTCGTGTAATGGCCCCGCTCAACGTTGCGAAGGTGTGAAGGCGTACCATGGAATTCTGGATATTGGGCCTTTACGACCTCTTTGATCTCTTGCGGTGTTAGAGGCTGCTGAGAAGCCTCCACCACGGACCTGACCGTTTCTTTGAACGAGCGAGTAAGCATAGTCAAACATCCTTGTGATAAGCCCCGATGCTATCCAAAGGCCACCCCAAGGGCAAGGTAAAGTGATTCAGCGACTGAGAGGCGACCCAGAAAAAAGGCGGGGCGAAAAAAAACGGTAATCTGTAGGCTTTTTCTGTTCCACCGCCTTCAAAGGCGCTGCTACAGAATTTTGCTACATAATTACCGTTTTTCTGCCTTGTAACTCATTGATTTACAAGGACTTTTAATAATGGCGGAGAGATAGGGATTCGAACCCTAGGTACCGGTGAAGGTACAACGGATTTCGAATCCGTCCCATTCGGCCACTCTGGCATCTCTCCAACGGCGCGCATGATAACAGCATCAACGCAGAAGGCGAAGCCCTTCTGCTGTTTTTTTTCGTGCTATCAAGCGCTTGCGTGTTTTTTCCGCTTACAGCGGCACGCCCAGACGGTTTGCGACTTCTTCGTAGGCTTCGATGACGTCGCCCAGACCCTGGCGGAAGCGGTCCTTGTCCATTTTCTTGCGGGTGTCCTTGTCCCAGAGGCGGCAGCCGTCCGGGCTGAATTCGTCGCCGAGGACGATTTCACCGTGGAATACGCCGAATTCGAGTTTGAAGTCGACCAGCAGCAGGCCGGCGTCGTCAAACAGTCTGGTCAGCACGTCATTGACCTTGATCGACAGCTCTTTCATGCGAACCAGTTGCTCGGCGGTGCCCCAGCCGAACGCCACAACGTGGGATTCGTTGATGAACGGGTCGCCCTTGGCGTCGTCCTTGAGGAACAGTTCGAAGGTGTACGGGTTGAGCCTGGTGCCCTCTTCGATGCCCAGACGCTTGACCAGGCTGCCAGCCGCGTAGTTACGCACAACGCATTCGACCGGGATCATGTCGAGCTTCTTGACCAGGCACTCGTTGTCGCCCAGCAGCTTGTCGAACTGGGTGGGAATACCCGCTTCTTCGAGCTTCTGCATGATGAAGGCGTTGAACTTGTTGTTCACCATGCCTTTACGGTCGAGCTGTTCGATGCGCTTGCCGTCGAACGCCGAGGTGTCGTTGCGGAACAGCAGGATCAAGCGGTCAGCGTCGTCGGTCTTGTA